>MDTB01200185.1_pt1 | contig 16217 bp, 14 predicted proteins | sample 811161 | NCBI WGS metagenome assembly MDTB01 (sample SAMN05326650, study PRJNA326480) | marine metagenome | isolation source: seawater | place: Mediterranean Sea | collected 2009 | reverse complement strand
ATTTGAATTTAAAGATACGATTGTTACATTGTTAATTGATAACTCTGGCTCTATGAGAGGTAGGCCCATAACAATAGCTGCATTATGTGCAGATATTTTATCTAGAACATTAGAGAGATGTAATGTTAAGGTTGAAATTCTTGGATTTACTACCAAAAATTGGAAGGGTGGAGAGTCTAGGGAAGATTGGAATAAGAATGGGAAACCCCAATATCCAGGAAGGTTAAACGACTTAAGGCATATTATTTACAAGAGCGCAGACACAAACTGGAGACAATCAAAAAAAAACTTAGGCCTTATGTTAAAAGAGGGATTGCTTAAAGAGAATATAGATGGTGAAGCAATACTTTGGGCATTTAATAGATTAAAAAAAAGGAAAGAGGAGAGAAAAATTTTAATGGTTATATCTGATGGTGCGCCTGTTGATGACTCGACATTATCGGTAAATTCTGGAGATTTTTTAGAAAAGCACTTGAGAAAAGTAGTAAAAACAATTCAAGATAATAAAGATTTTGAAATTTTAGCCATAGGCATCGGTCACGATGTTTCTCGTTACTATAAAAAGGCAATCAAAATTACAGACGTCCAAGAGCTTGGAGATGTAATGATCAAACAGTTAAGTCAAATGTTTGAGAAAAAGTCAAAAAAAAGGATTTACCATTAAATAGTTTTCAAAAAAGTATTTTTCCAACTTATAATTACTTCAGCACCAGATCTAGTTTTTGAGTTTCTGCAAATCACTTTTGCTTTATTTCTTTCTAACAATGTTTTACCAATAAAAATTCCCAAGCCTAAGCCTGCTTTTTTATTTTCTTTATCAAATGAAGATTTTATATAAGGTTCACCTATTTTACTTAAAATATCTTTTGGATAACCATTTCCATCATCCTCGATTGATAATTCAGTAATTTCATTATTGCTCTTAACAGAAATATATATTTTTTTTTTTAGCAAATTTATTTGCATTACCTATGAAATTCCTAATTCCATATATAATTTCAATTATTTTTGATATTTTAAATGAATTTGAATCTTGACTTAGATTAATCAAAATTTCTTTATCTGATATTTCACGAAAAGATTTGATAATTTCTGAAACATATTCTGAGATAGATAATTCCTGGTTTATAAAATCATCTTCTTGAGTTGGATTTAAGGTTAATTTTTTTAAAATTTGACCACATCTTTCAACCTGACTTACCAGTAATTCAATATCTTTTTTTATTTCTTTTTGATCTTTAAACTGTTTATGCATATCTTGGGATATAATTTTTATGGTTGAGAGTGGTGTATTTAGGGAATGAGCAGCAGCAGCAGCCTGACCTCCGAGCGATACTAACTCGTGCTCTTTTGCAATAACCTTTTCTAATTTATCCAGCGCTTCTTTTCTCAATCTCGATTCTCTTCCAAATGTAGCAGCAAAATAATTTAGAAAAATTAAAGCTATAACTAGTGATGTTGGGATTGCATAATAATAAAAAGTATTAACTAATATAATATTAGTACCCGGATAGATTAATTCTACATGATAAAAAGTCAGCAAAAGTATTGACAAAATTGTTAATGAAATTAGTGTCAAACTGGCTTTTAATTCAAGATTAGATGACGAAAAAACACTTGGAATAATTAGAAATATAGAAAAAGGGTTTAAAATTCCACCAGTGAGATAAATTAAAGTGCTTAGTTGCAATATATCTAGCATCAAGAAAATAAAAGAGTCTTTATTAGTTAAGATATTTTTTTGGTAAAAATAAAATAAAACAAGATTTGACAAGATACCAAAAAAAATTATTAGATTAGTTAGATAAATATTGAATTGAAATTTAAAAATAAAAAAAACAATATTCAAAGTCAAGAATTGACCAATTATACCAATCCACCTTAAATTGATATAGGTTGATTTGTTTAATGTATAAATTTTAGAAACTGCTGTTGTTTCCATAATTTTTATACATCTAGATTATTAATATCAATTGCATTTGATATTATGAATTCTTTTCTAATACTTACATCATTGCCCATTAAAGTGTGAATAATTTCTTGGTCTTTTTTTTGATCTTTTGAATATCTAACCTGTAATAAGTTTCTATTTACTGGGTCCAGTGTTGTGGCCCATAATTCCTCAGGGTTCATTTCTCCAAGTCCCTTAAATCTTTGTATATTCAATTTAGATTTCTCTTCTGATAAAATTTCTTCATAAACTTTTGAATTTTTTTTTGCTTTCTTTAAATTTTTAGAATTACTTATTAAGAAATTATCGAGCTCTTTCTCATCCTTTATGTAAAAACTTTTTCCAGATTTATTTAATTTAAATAATGGAGGTTGTGCTAAATAAATATGACCATGTTCTATCAATTTATTAAATGGTTTGTTATTAAAAAAAGTTAATAGTAATGCTCTAATGTGAGAACCATCTACATCCGCATCTGTCATTATAATTATTTTTCCATATCTCAAATCCTCTAAATCGATTTCCTCCATTTTGGGATCTAAACCAAGTGCATTAATTAATGTAACGATCTCATTAGATGATATCATTTTTGTTAGTGCTTTTGTTCTTAAGTCAGAATGGTTGCCATTTTTTTTTGAACTATTTGTTTCAACATATGTATTTAAAATTTTACCTCTAAGTGGCAACACCGCTTGAAATTCTCTATTTCTTCCTTGTTTTGCTGAACCACCAGCAGAATCTCCCTCAACAATAAACAGCTCTGTACCATCTCTTTTTGAGTTTTGGCAATCTGCTAATTTTCCAGGTAGTCCAGTTAGCTCAAGAGCACCTTTTCTTCTTACGCTCTCCCGAGCTTTTCTAGCCACATCTCTCGCTTGTGCTGCTTGAATAATTTTAAGAAGGACTATTTTTATAACAGCAGGGTTTTGATCAAACCATATAGAGAGCTTCTCATTTATAAAAGTTTCTACAATGTTTCTAATTTCTGAGGAAACTAACTTATCTTTAGTCTGTGATGAAAATTTTGGATCTGGCACCTTAATTGACAGAATGGCTGTCAAACCCTCTTTTATGTCATCTCCAGCTATAGAAAGTTTATTTTTTTTTATAATATTATTGTCATTTACATATTTGTTTATCACTCTTGTTAATGCACTTCTAAAACCCAATAAATGAGTACCACCATCTTTCTGATAAATATTGTTTGTATAAGCATATACATCTTCTGAATAAGTTGAATTCCACTCTATAGAACACTCTATTTCTATACCGTTTTTGGTTCCGTCTAAACTTATTGGTTTTTTAAAAAGATCATTACCATTTTTATTTTTTAATTTTTCTTTTTTTAAATTTAAGAAGTTTATAAATTCATTTAAACCACCATCAAATTTGTAGTCAAAAGATCTTTCTTTTTTTTGAGTTTTATCAACTACTGTTAATTTTACTCCTTTATTTAAGAATGCGAGCTCACGCATCCTTTTTTGAATAATTAAGCTGGAAAATTTGGTAGAGGAAAATATTTCGCTAGAAGGCAAAAAAGTAATTTTTGTTCCATTAGTTGTGGATTTTCCTATTTGTTTTAACGGTGCTTTAGCATCTCCATCCTTAAATTCTATAAAATACTTTTTGCTATCTCTATTAATTTCTAATTCTAATCTTTTAGATAGAGCATTTACTACAGACACTCCTACACCATGCAAACCGCCTGAAACTTTATATGAATTATGGTCAAATTTTCCACCAGCGTGAAGTTGTGTCATTATAACTTCAGCTGCCGATTTTTTTTCACCTTTGTGCATATCAACTGGTATGCCTCTTCCATCATCAGAAACGGTGATTGTGCCATCTGAATTAATCTCAATTTTTATGTTTTTACAAAAGCCAGCGAGCGCCTCATCTATAGAGTTGTCGACTACCTCGTAAACCATGTGGTGAAGACCCGTTCCATCATCAGTATCACCGATATACATTCCTGGTCTTTTTCTTACAGCCTCAAGGCCTTTTAAAACCTTTATAGAATCTGCCTCATAACTTTTTGTTTTTTCAGTTTTTATCATAAAAAATATATTTTAGGAAAGGAAGATCTTATCATTTTTTAACTGTTAAATAAAATCATGTTAGAACGTATGATCAAATAACGCACAATATTAAACCTTTATTTAATGAATAATTATTTTTTTTCTTAATTTAAGTTTATTGCCAAAAAAGGTAAAAAAGTCTCTGAAATAAGATTCGTGCTTACAAAACAACGATCGATCATATACATTTAAGTTGATTTATTTTATTATTCTATAATGAAGATACTTATTACAGGTGGTTGCGGGTTTATTGGTACTAATCTTTCGCTTCATTTAAAGAAGAATGGTTTTAAAATTAGCACAATAGATAATCTAATAAGAAATGGATCCAAATATAATTTCAAAATTTTAAAAAAAAATAAAATAAAAAACTATTATTTAGATATTGCTGATAATAAAAAATTACAAAAATTACCCAAATTTGATTTAATAATTGATTGTTGTGCTGAAGCTGCTGTTGAAGTTTCTAAAAATGAGATTAATAGAGTTTTTAATACAAATTTAATTGGTACTTTCAATATTCTAAAAAAGGCAAAAAAGGATAAATCAAAAATTATTTTTTTGTCATCAAGTAGAGTTTATTCAATTAAAGATCTGAATAAAATTATAGATAAAAAATTAATATCAAATGAGCTCAATATAAAAAATAAAATTGATGAAAATTTTAATACAAGCAAACCAAAGTCTATTTATGGTTTTACAAAATTAGCATCAGAAATGTTAATTGAGGAATTTGGGTATGCTTTCAAATTAAAATATATAATTAATAGATTTGGTGTAGTTTCAGGACCCCTACAATTTGGTAAACAAGATCAGGGATTTGTTAGTTTATGGATTTGGAGACATCTGACAGGACAAAAGATTAACTATATTGGTTTTGGAGGCAAAGGTCACCAAATTAGAGATGTTTTACACATAGAAGACCTTTGTAATTTAATACATTTACAAATAATAAAAATGAATAAGATATTTAATACAGTTTTTAATGTTGGTGGTGGAAGAAAGTCATATGTGTCTTTAAAAAACTTAACCAAAATATGCCAAAATATCACAAAGAAAAAAATTAATATTTCCAGTAAGAGCCGTACTTCAATTTATGATATTCCGTACTATGTATCCAATAACTCTAAGGTTCAAAAGACATATAAATGGAACCCAAAAAATACTATAATTGATATAGTAAGAGATACTCACTTATGGCTAGATAAAAATAAAAAAGAATTGAAAAAATATCTATAATGTCAGTAGTTTTAATTACAGGTTCGAACGGTTTGGTAGGATCAGAGTCAGTTAACTTCTTTTGCGATAAAGGATTTGATGTTGTAGGTATAGATAATGATCTTAGGAGTTATTTTTTTGGAAAAAAAGCGTCTACAAAATGGTTAATTAAACTTTTATTAAAACGAAACAAAAAATTTAAAAGTTACAACACAGACATAAGAAACTTTTCAAATTTGGAAAAAATTTATAGAAAATATGGTAAAAAAAATTAAACTTGTTATTCACTGTGCTGCTCAACCCTCCCATGACTATGGCAAAAATTATCCATTCATAGATTTTAATGTTAATGCAACTGGAACTCTTAATTTGCTTCAACTTACAAAAAAATATTGTACGAACTCACCTTTCATTTTTATGTCTACAAATAAAGTTTATGGTGATAATCCAAACAGGCTAATTTTTACAAAAAATAAAACAAGATTTGAAATAAGAAGAAAAGATAAGTTTTATGAAGGCATAGACGAAAAATTTTCTATTGATAATTGCACACATAGTTTTTTTGGTGTTTCTAAAACATATGCAGATTTAATAGTTCAAGAATATGGAAAAAATGTTGGATTAAAAACAGTGTGTTTTAGGGCGGGATGTATAACTGGTCCAAAACATAGTGGAGCCGAATTACATGGTTTTTTATCTTATCTTGTTAAAAAATGTATTAGTGACAAATCTTATAAAATAATAGGTTACAGTGGTAGACAGGTAAGAGATAATATTCACAGTTATGATTTAGTAAAATGTTTTTGGGAATTTTTTAAAGATCCCAGACATGGTGAAGTTTACAATATTGGTGGTGGCAGATATTCTAATTGTTCAATTATTGAAGCAATAAATTTTTTGGAATCTAAAACAGGATTAAAAATAAAAAAAAATTATGTTAAAAAGAATAGAGTCGGAGATCATATTTGGTATATTACAGACAATTCGAAATTTAAAAAAGATTATCCAAATTGGAACCAAAAGTATAATACAGAAAAAATAATTAATGAACTTATTGAAATAAATTAAAAAAACAATTTTTTTTTTATAAAAAAAATATTTATCAAGTCTTTTATCCTAATCTTATTTCTTAAAATTCTACTTATCAACCTTAGAGTTTTTTCTGATGGTTTATTTATTCTTATGTCTTTTTCTATTTTCATATTTGTAAAGTAAATATTTCTTTCGGGATTTTTTTTATGAAATTCATTAATTGAATTAATTTTGTATCCCCAAGACTTAAATTTTTTTTGAATTTTTTTTAGATTAGTAGAGTTTTTATATAAAGATAATTTAGTGTTAATAACTGCTTCTAAAACTCCCTCCTGAACCACTTTTCTATATTTTCCTAATCCCTCAAACACTTTTAAATCATTGCCCTGGGTATCACAATGCATATAGCATATTTTGCTAATTTTTTTTTTATCACAGAACTCTTTTAGTTTAATTGTTTCAACTTTAATTTTTTTTTTCACTTTAACCCAATCAGAAATTTTTTTTATAGAAAGATCTTTGTTCTTGGTCCAATATCGATTAAGTTGCTTCTTTGGTTTTAGAAGAGATGAAGTGGCGTCATTTTTCGTTACATAAAAAATATTTCTACCACTTGTGTCTGAAACAGCTTTTGGTACAAAATAAAAATTCTCTAAATTTATTTTAAAATTTCTTTCAATTATTTTTTTGTTTTTTAATAATGTTTTTTTTAAATAAGGATTTGGTTCAAAAGAGAACACCTCAATATTTGGATTTAATATTGCAAACGCTAAACTATTAAAACCATCATTTGATCCAATATCTAGTATTACTCTCATTATTTTTTTAAATAATATTTAAAATTAATTTCTATAAAATAAATTACATTAGAAAAAATAGGGCTAATAATCATATTAGTATATTACAAATAATTCACAATTTAAGAAAGATTATCCAAATTGGAAACAAAAGTATAATATTAAAAGAATATTAGATTAACTTATAATCAACCCAAAATTGGATTTATCTAACTTTTTTTTATAAATTTGGAAATTTTAATGATTGGTCATTTTTAAATATTAATGTTGATATAAAGAAATTCCTATTCATTATTTTCTAGAAATTTTTTGAAATCGATTTTAATTAAATAGTACAAAACCATAAAATCGACCCTTAATAGTGAAAATCTTAAATTAATTAAATCTTCTAAAATCCAGACAAAAGTTTTTTTAATTTGACGTATTATATTTTTTAATGTTTTGAAAAGATTTCTTTTTTTCAACCCGTCTCCATAAAATACATACCGCCAGTATCTGGCAGCTAAAGTCTGATAATTATCGTCTTGCAAATGTAAACATACAGCTGAGCTATCATAATATAGATTAAAATTTTTCTTTCGTAAAAATCTGCACAGTTCTGTATCATCTCCATTTAATCTAAAATATTCATGATCATGTTTATAAATTTTAGATAAATCTAAATTTGTAGTGTTAAGAATATTATTACAACCAAAAATAAAATTAGGATTTAAAATATCTTTTTCACCCCAATTTTGCTTTAATCTTAGTGATCTCCAGTAATTACATGGTTTGTGAACATATTTTTCATAAAGTTTACCACCTACCAGCGTAGCGCTATTTTTTTCTAGTGAATGATAAACTCTACTTAACCAATCTTTAGATAAAACAACATCTGCATCAATTGAAGCTATGTATTTTGTTTTCAAATAGTTTACTGCTAAGAATCTAGAATGTGAAAGTCCCTCATTTTTTTCGTTATTAATTACCCTAATGTCATTACCATAATCATGTAAGATTTTTTTTTGTATTATCTGTAGAATTATCATTAATAACTAGGATTTTATTTGGTATTAGAGTTTGATTAAAAATAGAGTCTAAACATTGTTTGATGGTTTTTTCGCCATTAAAGACAGGCACATAAATAGATATTTCTTTTGTCATATTCAAATAAGTTTTGATAATTGATTTGGTTTTAAATAAATATCTCCATTTTTTCTGTTTTTTTTAATAGGAGGTGTAATAATTTGTTTATACATTAGATTATAAGCTTTAGAAATTTCTTTGAAGTTATTTGGTCTATTTGTAGGTTTGATTTCTATAACTTTTGTATTTTTTTTACAAAATATCAAGTTTGTAAAAGCTGCACCATGAGGACCAATGATAAATTTTGCATTATTAAAAAGGGCTATTTGATCTAAAAAATCTAATTTACCAACCTTAATTGATTTAAATCCTTTTTTTAAAAGATATTTTTTTATTTGGTCATTGTTGATTAGTTGACAACGTTTATATTCGCTTTCCGACCTATCTATAAAAACTTTTTCAACTTTAATATTGTTTTTTTTATTTTTTAAACAAATTTTTCTTAACCATTTTGAAATCCAAATAGGTAAATTATTTACCTCTTCATCAATAGTATTTTTAACATACCAGGGATGTTCAGGTATAATAATTTTATCAGCCTGAATATGTTTATTTTTTTTTGAATTAATAATATTAAATTTTTTAAAGCCAAAAATAGATAAAATTTTTTTTTGAAATGGTTGTATTTCAGGCATATAAAAATAATCTATATTATTAATTTTATAATTTGATAAAATCATTTTTATTTTGGGAAGAATATCAAACATCCAATGAAAATAATTATTATCTCCACTTGCCCCTTGCGCTAAAGAGACAACGGTCCCTTGATATTTTTTTTTAAAATATGGAGTCCCTCTGTAAATTACAAAATTTTTTTTTGCTGATACCAATTTTCCTTTTATTTGTGTAAAGGATATATCTTCAACTAAGTTGTTGCCCGATATATATGCGACTTGCTCAACACCATCAGTACAAATTCTTCCATTTCTAATTATGAATATTTTATATTTCTTATTTTCTTTATTTTTAATATTAGGTTTACTTAAACTTTTTACTTTTATCTCTGAGGAATTATTTATTGTTACTTTACCGTATAAAGATTTGAATAAGGTATTTACAAAAACTTTATAGATATATTTTAAAATTTTTTTTATACTTTTTGGCAAATTTTTAACCTTTATTTAATAAAAATTAATATTTTTATTATTTAAAAATTTGAATATCTCTTATCACAAAAATCTTTATACTTCAAAATTATGGCGGAGAGAGTGGGATTCGAACCCACGAAAGAGTTTCCCCTAAACACGCTTTCCAAGCGTGCGCCTTAAACCACTCGGCCATCTCTCCTAATTATTATTATTTTTTTTTAATTATTGCAATTTCGTTAATATTACCATTATAAAATTTGATTGTATCAAAATTTTCTAAAAAATAGTTTTTTTCATCTTTGTTTATATATTTAGAATTAAAATCTTCTTTATTAATGATTTTTTTTAATATGGTTTTAAGATCTGGGAATTCTTGACCAGTTCGCATATCTTCTTTTTTTTCAGGGAAATCGATTTCTTCAACGATAAAAACACCTCCTGACTTTAAGCTCTTAAATAAAACAAATAATGAAATTATCTGATCTTTTAGCATATGGCTTGCATCTTCAATTATCAAATCAAACTGTATATTTCTTGTTAATATATTTTTTGCAATTGAGTCTTTAGAAGATGTGTCAGTAAAAAAATTTTTAAGTCTTTTAGATTTATATAGATACATATCAGGATTAATGTCTGCACTATAAATCTGTGAATTTTTAAAATAGAAATAAAATGCAGCAGATGCGTTGCCATAGAAAGAGCCTAACTCGATTATATTTAAATTTTTTTCTTTATTTTCTTTTAAATATTTTTCGTAAATTTTAGAATATCCATGTGCAGTAATTTTTTTATCATCCTGTTTGGATGGTTTAGCATATTGATTTTTAAATTTTTCTCCCTTATCAGAGTTAAAATATTCACACAAATAATTTAAATCTTTCTGAAATAAATTTTGATTTTCTTTTGCATAGTCGTCTAAATTTTTTTTCTTAGGTAGATAAAATAAATTAAAAATATATCTAAAAAAAACTGTTATTATTAAGTAAATCTTTAAAACATATGAAGCTTTTTTTATTCTATGTCTATAATAAATTTTGTAGAAAGTGGTTAATTTCATTTTTTTTTCTCGTAAAATACCCAATGCCATTCAAGGTATTTCGTATGTTTCCTAAACCAAAAAGATAAATACCTTTCAGCTAAATAGGCATAAAGTCGTTCTTGGTCGTATCCTTTAAGTTTAGAAAAACCAAATATCTTTTCACATTTAAATAACCAATTGAATAAATCATTAAACCAATTTTTTATAATTTTTTTTTTAGATATGAACATTATATGAGGATTAAAACTTGTATTCTCATTAACAAATTTTCTAAACTGATTTCTATCTTTATTGTTAAGTTTGTTTATAGCTTTATCTAATACATTATATCCATGATGCATATCAAAATGAAGTTTTATGGTTTGTCTTTTCGAATTATAAAAAACTGAAGGATCTTTTAAAAGGTTCCGCCATCCTCTTTTTATAATTTTCATTTTTTTTGGATTATCGACTCTTACGGGTTTACATATTATACTATTATACTTTTTCCACTTTTTATCCGGCTTTAGAATTAAATTTTCCTTTAGACTTTTAAAATTTTGAACTTTAGTGTTATTTTTTAGCCAAAACCTTCTTTTTTGACAAAAACCAATCCATGTATCTGACTTACATTTCATCAATTGATTTTTCCAAAACCAATAATGGAAAGTTAGCTCTGAATAATTCCTTTCTTTATGTTGAATATTCTTTCCTCTAAGACATGTGATGTAATTTTTACTAAATTTTTTTTTTCCTACGCCTGCTAAGACTAACTTAGAATCCTCCAAATACTTTAGTCTTTCATTAGTAACACAATAAATTTGAAGCTTATTCATCTATCCAGTCTTTATATTTTTTAATATTCTCTATCAAATAGGTAGGGAATGAACTATCCAATGGGACTTTGTTAAAATTGTCATCTCTTCCAATAATATCCTCGCCTTTAACAACTCTTTTTTTTATCTCATTTATATCAAGATATTTTTCATCAATTTTTTCTTTAAAATTAATAGGATCGTTTGTTTCACAAAGATTTTTATATTTATATAAAAGATTTTCTGGTGTTTTTAGATTGCAAAAATGCCACCCACCTTCTTCGATTATATTATTGAGTCTTAATTTATCTATTTTCCAAAATGGTCTTTTTTTAAACTTTAGGTTTCTAAGCCATTGTGGTGATTTTAAATATTTTTTTACACAAATTCTACTACCATACCAATCTGGAAATTTTATACTTCGTAAATTAAATTTATAATAAAAATGTTTTTGTTTAAAAACTGCATATTTTTTTTTTGGATCAAATAAATTTATTTTTTTAGGGTCTGGAATTTCATCTAGATCTGAGATTATTATTAAATCATTGTCATTTGCTTTTTGTAAACCGTTTACTATTGCATTTCTTTGGTGATTTTCTCTCAAATAAGGATCTTCACCATCAGGCAAATCTGTTACAGGAACATAAATTATTTTATTCTTAAAATTATTAAATTTTTTTATATCAAATTTTAATTTTTTTAAATTATTTTGCCAAGTTTTATTTCCTTCTACTATAACGAAATAATCAACAAATTTATTTAATATATTTAAACGTAAGTCTAAAAGAAGGTCCTCATCCCAATAAGAAAAGCAATCATAAATCATCTATCTCTCTTTGTTAATTTTTAATACTCCAATGAAAGCCTCTTGGGGTATTTCAACTCTTCCAAATTGTTTTGATTTTGCTTTACCTTTTTTCTGTTTTTCTAAAAGTTTTCTTTTTCTATCCATTGCACCTCCACCATGTATTTTAGTTAGCACATCTTTTTTAAAACCTTTAATAGTCTCTCTTGCTATAATTTTTCCTCCTATTGCAGCCTGAATTGGAATCATAAAATTGTGTCGAGGTATCAAATCTTTTAATTTCTCACAAACTTCTTTTCCAACTGATTGTGCAAAATCTTTATGAACCATCATTGCAAGTGCATCTACTGGCTCTGAGTTCACCAATATTCCGAGTTTTACCAATTCTCCTTCTTTATGACCAATTATTTCATAATCAAAACTTGCATATCCACTAGTCATTGACTTTAAACGATCATTAAAATCAAAAACCACTTCATTCAAAGGTATCTCATAGCTGATTACAGCTCTATTACCTGAATAATTCAAATTTTTTTGAATTCCTCTTTTCCCTTGGCATAATTTCATTATTGATCCTAAATATTGATCGGGACTTATTATTGTTGCTTTAATCCATGGTTCTTCAATCATTTTAATCAATGTTGGATCTGGTAAATTAGATGGATTTTGTAGATCTATAATTTTACCATTGTTTAAGTGCACCTTATAAACTACACCAGGCGTTGTAGTTAATAAATTAATATCAAATTCTCTTTCTAATCTCTCTGTAATTATTTCTAAATGTAAAAGACCTAAGAAACCACATCTAAATCCTAAACCTAAAGCTGAAGACGACTCGGGATCATAGGAAAAACTAGCATCATTTAATTTTAATTTGGCAAGTCCATCCTTTAATTTTTGATATTCTGAGCTATCAACTGGAAACAAACCACAAAAGACAACTGGTTTACTTGGCTTGAAACCTGGAAGAGCTTCTGTAATAGGATTTGATGTTTCGCAAATAGTATCACCAACTTTTGTTTCTGATAGATTTTTTATACCAGTAATAATAAAACCAATTTCCCCCGAATTAAGTTCCTCTATATCTATTGGCTTAGGTGTAAATACCCCAACCTTTTCAACATTATAGTCTCTATCAGATGACATCATTTTGATTTTCATATCTTTTTTTATTTTTCCATTAATAACTCTCACTAAAATAATTACACCTAGATAAGAATCATACCAGCTATCTACTAACAAACATTTTAATTTTTGATTTTTGTCTCCTTTAGGAGATGGCAATACAGATATTATTTGTTCTAATATTTCTCTTATACCTTCTCCAGTTTTTCCTGAACAAGGTACTGAATTTGAAGTTTCTATGCCAATAACATCTTCAATTTGCTTTCTCGTTCTTTCAAGATCTGAGGCAGGTAAATCAATTTTGTTTAAAATTGGAATTATCTCATGATTTATATCTAAAGCCTGATACACATTTGCTAAAGTTTGTGCCTCAACGCCTTGTGTGCTATCTACAATTAATATAGATCCCTCACAAGCATACAATGATCTACTAACTTCATAACTAAAATCCACATGTCCAGGTGTATCAATTATATTTAATATATAATCTTTACCGTCTTTAGATTTATATTTAAGTTTAACAGTTTGAGCTTTTATTGTTATTCCTCTTTCCCTTTCAATATCCATTGAGTCTAAGACTTGTTCTTTCATCTCACGTTCAGTCAAACCGCCACATAACTGAATTATTCTATCCGCAATGGTTGATTTGCCATGATCAATATGAGCTATAATTGCAAAATTTCTAATGTTATCCAGTGCAGACATTTATGATCTAAGTTTTGCGCCAACTTTTTCTTCAACAGAATTGACAATTTTTTTTGAAATATCTGTCAAATCATTTTCATTTAATGTTTTATTGTCGGATTGTATTGTAACTTTCAAAGCAATTGATTTTTTTCCGGGAGGAATATTTTCACCTTCATACACATCAAAAATTTTAATATCTTTTATTAAAGATTTATCAATACTTGAAATTATATCTGTTAAATTTTGTGCATTAATTTTTTTGTCGACTACAAATGCAAAGTCCCTATCTGATTTTTGATAATCTGAAAAAATAAGACTTTCTTTAACCCTGCTAGTTCTACTTTTATATTCTACTATATTTTCAAGAAGTATCTCAAAACCAAAAGTTTTTTCTGTAATTTTTGGATGCAGTTCACCAAAATATCCTAGCAGAAGATTGTATTTTTTTGAGTAAATAGATCCAGATATTCCAGGATGATAATAGCTAGGAGTTTTATCCTCAATTTTAAACTCATTTTTATCAATTCCAAGTTCTATTAATGTTTGAACCAAATCCTTTTTTATTTCAAAGACATCAATTTGTCCGTAAGTTTTATCATTTTTACTTTGTCTTTTTAAACCGCACACAACTGTGATTTGTTCGCCTGGCTTTTTTCCAATAAAAACAGGTCCAATCTCAAAAAGAGACTGATCATCAAAACCCCTTTTAAAGTTTTTGTCCATATAAAATATTAAATTTGGATACAAAGAATTTCTTAGAACATTTAGGTCAGAACTAATTGGGTTAACAATTTTTATAGTCTCAATTTCTTCTTTAAAATTGTCATTTAAATTTTCATCTGAAAATGACCAGGTAACAGTTTCAAAATAGCCTTTAGATGCGACTGATCGCTGTGCCAAATGAAAATGTTTTTGATAAAAATTGAGTGTTGGTTTAGTTCTATTTTTTTCAGGCTCAATTGATTTGATATTATCTAATCCAATAATTCTAATAACTTCCTCAACTAAGTCAATTTCACCAAATATATCTGGCCTCCAGGTTGGAACTTTTACAGAAAGAATCTTTCCCTTTTTTTTTAAAGTAAAGCCTAATTTATTTAAAATTTTCGAAATTTGATTCAAATTGACTTTTATTCCAATTATTTTAGTTACAGTGGTTGGGTCTAAATTGATCTCCAATGATTTAAATTTTTTGCTTTGTTGAATATCAAATTTAGAAACTTCACCACCACAAATACTTGTAATTAGATCGGCTGCTGCTTCCAGACCTGACTCGATTGAATTAGGATCTACACCTCTTTCAAATCTAAACTTAGCATCACTATTTAAATCTAATTTTTTAGCAGTTTTTCTAGTTATTTCAGGGTCAAAATAAGCAGACTCAATCAAAATGTTTTTAGTATCTACCTCTGTGCCAGATCTAACACCACCAATTATACCACCTAATCCTAGTGGTCCCTCATCATCAGCTATAACACACATATTTTCCTCTAAAGTATAATTGTTATTATCTAGTGCTTTGAAGGTTTCACCTTTTTTGGAATTTCTAATCATGATTTTGTTTTTAATTTTGTCTAAATCATAAGCGTGGAGGGGTCTATTTAAATCAAACATTACATAGTTTGTAATATCAACGACTGCAGATATTGGTCTTAAACCTAATGCTAAAATTCTATTCTTTAACCAGCCTGGACTCTCTATATTATTGATATTTCGAATTACACAACTTCCAAATGCGTAGCAAGCCTGGTTTTTATTGTTATCAATTTTTACTTTAAAATTGTGTTTATTTTTTTTATTTATTTTTAATTTCTTTAAATCTTTTAATTCACCAAAATCACATGCAGCTAGATCTCTAGCTATACCTCTTACACCCAAACAATCTGGTCTATTAGGTGTAATTGATAATTCAATTACATTATTTTTGTTTGAATTATTAAAATAGGACTTGCCAATTTTATTATCATCATTACTATTTAACTCAATTATTCCTTTGCTCTCATCTGATAATTTAAGCTCTGACTCTGAGCAAAGCATTCCGTAAGATGTCTCACCTCTGATTTTAGAAATTTCTAATTTCATCCCACTCTTTGGAATTACAGAACCTGGGGGAGCATATATTGTTAAAAGATCATCTTTTGCATTAGGAGCACCACATACCACTTTTACAATTTTTTTTTCACCTATATCAACATCACATAATTTTAATCTATCTGCATTTGGGTGTTTTTTAGCTTTTATTATTTTTGCAACTACAAAATCGCTTAATTCATTTTTTATTGGTTCAATATTTTCTACCTCTAAGCCAATATTATTTAACTTATCTACAATTTGAGATTCTTTTTTCTTAGTTTTCAAATGAACATCAAGCCAATCCTTTGTTAATTTCATTTACTTAATCCTCTATAATTTGTTGGTACATCTAATGGATCAAAGCCGTAGTAATTCAACCATCTATAGTCACACTCAAAGAAAGAT
>MDTB01176809.1_pt1 | contig 16217 bp, 16 predicted proteins | sample 811161 | NCBI WGS metagenome assembly MDTB01 (sample SAMN05326650, study PRJNA326480) | marine metagenome | isolation source: seawater | place: Mediterranean Sea | collected 2009 | reverse complement strand
CTCATTTATTGCATTGAGTTGAAGAGCTTTAACCATATCTGCAACAAATTTTTCTGAATGAACATAAATAACTCTTTTGCTTGGATCTTGATTAAGAATCTCATTCCCAACAGCGTGCATAAGATGTGTTTTCCCTAAACCAACCCCGCCATAGATAAATAAGGGGTTGTAGTCACCTGTCGGATTTTGAGCAACTTGTTTTGATGCAGCTGATGCTAAATGGTTAGATTTTCCTTCTACAAAAGTTTCAAAAACGAAAGATTCAACAAGACCGGAATTGTTTTTTCTTTTAACAGAAGGCTTTTCCACATATTTATCGACAAAAGTCATGTTATTTTTATCTTTAAATATGATTTTTGTATCTTTAGATGCCAACACATCCAAAATGTGGTTTTTTAGATTTTTTGATACATAATTGAGCACAAACCCGTTTGGTGCTGAGATTTCTAAAGAATTATCTATAAATTCTCCTTGTAGAGGTCTTATCCAGGTATTAAACTCTTCTTGGCTGAGCTTTTTTTCAAGTTTTTTTGATATTTGGTTCCAGGTTTTCAATTTCTATCCTCTTGACTGTAGTCTAGCAAAAATCAACAAGATATCTACAGAATAAGTAATAGTATTTCCTGTGGATAACTTGTCAATAACTTTCTATCTTTTTTTTAACATAATTTTGGTTATTTTATGTATAATGCACCTCTAATTTTTACTACCTGTCATGAAAAGAACTTTTCAACCAAGCAATTTAAAAAGAAAAAGAACACATGGTTTCCGCGCTCGCATGTCAACCAAGGCGGGTAGAGCGATTCTTTCCAATAGAAGAAGAAAGGGTAGAAAGGTTCTTTCAGCCTAAATTGTCCCTAAATCAATTAAAAAAAATTTATTCAAATAGTTTTTTGGCGGCAGCTCTTACTAACAAGCTGGGTGTTTTTGTTTCAACACCTAAAAATGTTTTTCCTAGAGCTGTTGAAAGGAACAAGATAAAAAGAAGAATTAAGTCGATTATGTTTGAGCTGGATTTTAACTCAAATGCTTTTGGATTAAAGTTGGTCATTAGAAAGGATTTTTTAGCTCTAGATTATAAAGAGGCTTATAATGAGATTAAGGCTGTAACTGAAAAGGCGTATTTGTAGATGAAAAGTTTTAACTTTAGGTTTTTATATTTGTTTTTTGTTGCTCTGTTTGGGTATTTATTATTTTATTCTTACACAACTGAGCAAAACATCTCAACTGCTGTTGATCAAGAGATAGTAAGTACCAACTATTTATCTAACTTTAATCAATCTCAGATTCATATTTTAGAGAACTCCGTCTTGGAGGTTGTTGTCGATACAGTGAACGGGAATGTATTGAGTTCTAGGCTAAAAGATTACCCAGTTGTGTCAGGCTCTGATGGTGGAGTTAGGATTCTTGGCTCTGGCCTTGATAGTGATGGTGAGCAAATGAGGTTTTATGTGTCCTCAGGCTTTGCCGATCTTGAGAGCTCAGGTCTTTCAAATAAATTAAATTTTTCTGTTCAAGAGGCTAGTAAGGAGAGAATTGTTTTGAGCTCTGGCGGTTTGCTAAAAACAATTACTATGACAGATGGTTACGAGATTTATATAAAAGATTCTCTTGAGTCTTCTGTTCCTCTAAAACCCTATGCCCAAATGTTGAGAACATCAGGTAGAGGTTTTGATTTAGACGACATGTTTATTTCGCGAAGCTCTTATGTTGGTGTTGCCTTTAATACAAAAGATGATCCATATGTCTCTTATCGCTTCAGGAATATTGATAATGTTAGCTTTGATGAGCGGGGTGGCTGGGTTGCCTCCGTCCAAAAATATTTTTTAGCTGTATTAATTGGCTCTCAGGACAATTTATATAGATATTTTGCTCGAGAGCCCTCTGAGGGTTCTGATATTTATACTTTTGGCTATATTGTTGAGTCCTCTAACAGCAATTCTTTTGAACATAGGCTTTATTTGGGTCCCAAAATTAGAAAAGATCTAATTGCGGTTGCTGAGGATTTAGAGCTCACAATTGATATGGGGTGGTTTTGGTTTTTAGCTCAGCCTTTAGCTGCTCTTCTTACTGTTATCAATGGTTTTATTAATAATTGGGGGTTGTCGATAATAGCTTTAACAATGCTTATTAAAATAGTTTTTTGGCCGCTCACAGGAAAGGGTTTTAGGTCAATGGCAAATATGAGGCGAGTGCAGCCAGAAATGCAGAGAATTCAGGAGCGTTATAAAAATGACCGTCAAAAGCTGAGCACAGAAATGATGACGCTATATAGAAAAGAGGGTGTTAACCCTATGGGTGGGTGCTTACCAATGCTGGCATCTTTCCCTTTCTTTATTGCACTGTTCTTTGTTTTAAGAGAGAGTCTTGAGCTAAGGCATGCGCCTTTCGGTTTGTGGTTACAGGACCTTTCTGCTCCAGACCCATTTTTTGTTCTTCCTGTTTTAATGGCTGTGTTAATGTATTTGACGACACGCCTCAACCCAACACCACCAAACGCTGACCCAACACAGATGGCTGTTATGAAATTTATGCCTATTGGTATTTCTGTCTTGTTTGTGTTTTTCCCTTCAGGTCTTGTTTTATATTCGGTTGCCAACTCTGGCGTTCAGCTTATTCAACAAACAATGCTTTACAAGGAGCTAGGCGCTTTAAAAGATAAGTAGATGTCTATTGTTTACGCTCTTGCCACACCTCCGGCACAGTCTGCAATTTGTGTTTTTAGAGTTTCTGGGGAGGGTTGTCTTGATGCGCTTCCGGAGCTTTTTAGCTCTCCGCTTGATGAACCGCGCTATTTTTATAAAACTGAGATGCTTAATAAGGGATGCTTTGTTGATTCTGTAGCTGTTGTTTTTTTTAAAAGCCCAAGGAGTTTTACTGGCGAAGATAGTTTTGAGGTTTATGCGCATGGGGGTCTCGTTGTCATGAGTAAGGTTGTAGAAGCTTTTGATGCTGTTGGTTTCAAAGAGGCCCAGCCAGGTGAGTTTTCGAAAAGGGCTTTCCTTAACAATAAAATATCCTTAAGTCAGGCCGAAGCTGTTAGTGACCTTATTACAGCTTCTTCAAAAGAAGAGGCCTCAAGGCTGTCTATGGTTCTTGGTGGCGACTTCGAAAACCGAATTTTTGATTTTTCTGGTCAGCTGGATGCTCTTCGTGTTTTGGTTGAAGGAGAAATTGATTTTACTGAAGAGGATGAGGTTTTTGTCGAAAATTTATCAGGGCTTGGTGATAATGTTTCTCGTCTTTCAGCTGAGTTTTCTGGTTTTGCTGGAGCTTGTTCTTCAAAGAAAGGTGCTCTCAACAAACCAAAAGTTTTACTTGCTGGTCCTCCAAATACAGGAAAATCATCTTTGTTTAACTCTTTGTTGAGCAGAAGTCGATCAATTGTTTCTTCTACGGCCGGGACCACTAGAGATCTTATAGATTCTGAGCTTGTTCTTCAGAACATAGTATTAACTCTAGGTGATAGTGCTGGCGTTAGAGACACAGATGACCTTATAGAGGGTGCTGGTATAAATATTAGTTTTGATGAAATAAAGAGGTCAGATTTAGTGGTTCTTGTTTTTGACGAAGAAACAAAAGGCTCTGTATCTTATTTTAAAGAGCTGCTTGGTGAGCAAGAACATCTTTTGGTTTATAACAAAATAGATGTTTCAAATCAGCGGCCTACTAATTTTGATTTGTTCGTTTCAGCAAAAGAAATGGTTGGCCTTGGTGACCTGCGGAGACTTTTAGATAAAAGGTTGTCAAAAGGTAAAGGTGAGGCGGATCTTACTTACCTGGTCAGAGAAAGGCATATAAATATCTTTTCGGAGGTGTCTTCAAGATTAGATCTTATATCTTCTTCAATTGAGAAAAATGAGTCGCTTGATATTGTTGCTGAAAACTTAAAGACTTGTAGGGACCTTCTAGCTGAGGTGGTTGGTATAAAAACGAGTGATGCTCTTTTGGGGGAGATTTTTTCTAGTTTTTGTATCGGTAAGTAGTTAATTATATGTTGATAAGATGTTGGTTGTTTTTAGTGTTTTTTTTTATACACAAGATTTCAACTGCTTAGATTAATTTCAACTAAGGGTTTTTGTACATGCTTGTTAGCACTATTAAAGTCTTAATCCTTAAAGCTTAGAGAGCCTTATCAACAGTTTTCCAGGTGCCTAATAATAATAACAATAAATATATATAATTAATATTATTATGAATTATAAGTATGACGTAATTGTGATAGGTGGCGGGCATGCTGGATGTGAGGCAGCACATGCAGCGCACAGAAAAAAGCTGAAAACATGCCTAATAAGCATTTCAGAAAAATCTATAGGACAGATGTCTTGCAACCCCGCAATAGGAGGATTAGGCAAGACACACCTAGTAAAAGAAATCGATGCTGCAGGCGGCATAATGGCTGAAGCAACAGATGCTTCCGGCATTCAGTATAGAACCCTAAATACAAGAAAAGGCGAAACTGTTCGATCACTTAGAGTTCAGTGTGACCGAGACAAATACAAAGAAGCTGTTCAAAAAATAATAAAAGGTACAGGCATAGATGTAGTTGAGGCTGAAGTTGAGGATATCGAGATAATCAAAGGTAAGGCGAAAGGCGTTGTTTTAGATAGCGGAAAAAAACTGGACGGAGAAGCAATCATTTTAACTACCGGTACATTCTTGCAAGGAGTAATGTATAAAGGCGACAAAAAAATCGAAGGCGGCAGGGTTGGCGACAAAGCATCAATCAGGTTAGCCGAGAAGCTTTATTCTTTAAAGCTACCAATGGGAAGACTTAAAACAGGAACCCCAGCAAGAATAAAACTATCATCACTCAACCTTGAAAGCATGGAAGAGCAGCCCGGCGAAGAACCAACACCCTGGATGTCAAAAAAAGGAAAAAACAATAAACACATAAAGCAGATAAGCTGTTACATAACCAGAACCAACACAAGCACACATAAAGAGATTTCAGACAACATAAAAAAATCAGCTATGTACTCCGGAAATATAGTAGGCATAGGACCAAGATATTGCCCATCAATAGAGGACAAAATTCACAAATTTCCCCAAAAAGAAAGCCACCAAATTTTTATTGAGCCAGAAGGTGTGGATGTAGACCTTGTTTACCCAAACGGAATATCAACAAGCCTCCCTGAAGAAAACCAAAAAAAATTTATACAAACTATAAAAGGCATGGAAAACGCCGAGATAACAGAATATGGATATGCTGTAGAGTACGACTTCGTAGACCCAAGAGCGCTCAACAAAACACTAGAGCTCATAGATGTAGAAAATCTATACTTGGCAGGTCAAATAAATGGAACCACAGGATATGAGGAAGCAGCTGCGCAAGGCCTAATGGCTGGAGTAAATGCGAGTCTAAAAATATGTAAAGAAGAAAGCCTGATACTGGAAAGGCACGATGGGTATATAGGAGTTTTAATAGACGACCTCACAAACCTTGGCGTGACAGAACCATACAGGATGTTTACAAGCAGGGCTGAACACAGATTAATGTTTTCACAAAACAACGCAGAACAAAGATTAATAGAAAAGTTCTATAAAAAAGGGTTTGTAGAAAGCGACCAGCACAAAAAATATTCACAACAAGAGGATGCATATAAAAACTTCAAAAAACAAAATGGAACTAAAACAGTAGCTACCGACAACAAACAACAGCAACTTAAAGAGTATCTAAAAAGACCAAGTCCAAATCTGGAAAAAATTGCCAAACTTATAAAAAGCGATGACACAGCAAACCTTAGGCGATTTGCTAATGAGTGCAAATACGAGGGCTATATAAACAAACAACTTAGAGAAATTAAGAGGAATGAAAAAAACCTAAGAAGATCAATCCCTGAGACAATAAACTTTTTAGAGATTGATGGACTGTCCGCAGAGGTAAAAGAGAAACTTTTAGCCAGCAGACCAAAAACAATCGGTGACGCCTCTAAGCTAGAGGGCGTTACACCAGTTGCAATAAACCTCATCACCGTGGCAATTGCCAAGAAGCACAAATAAAAATGTCAAACAGTGAAAAAATAGCACTCTTTAAAGAAGAAACAATTAAATTTAACAAGAAACACAACCTAATTTCAAAAAAGAATACAGGCAAAATAATAGAAGAAGCAATAGAAGAAGCGAAAGCCCTAACAAAACAATTAGAACAAAACAGAAACATTCTAGACATAGGCACAGGAGGCGGCCTCCCAGGAATACCCCTTGCAATTTTCAACAAAAACAAAAACATATATCTGTCTGAAAAAAACAATAAAAAAAACTACCATTTAAAAAAAACAATACAGCGGCTCAATATTAAAAATGCGACGATTGTCGGCAGTTCAAATAAAGATACAAAAATAAATAAAAAAGTAGATTGTGTTGTAACTAAAGCTTTTGCTTCAACAAAAAAAACAATAGGTGTGGCAAATAGTTTTTTAGAGAAGCCCTTTACCTTAATGTTGCTTAAAGGAAGGCTAGAAACAATAAACAAGGAGATAAAAGAAGCCAACATTAAAAAAGGAAACTATGAAATAATAAAAATACAAAGCACAAAAGAAAAACACATACTAAAAATAAGAAATGAATAAAGTCCTAGCCATAGCAAACCAAAAAGGCGGCGTAGGAAAAACAACAACAGCTGTTAACCTATGTGCAAGCCTAGCAGCAACTGGCAGAAAAACACTTTTAATAGACATGGACCCACAAGGAAATGCAACATCAGCAGCAGGGGTTACAAAAAACGATACAGACACCCTTTACGCTACCTACTTTGAAGGAAAAAATATTAAAGAAGTCATTAAAGAGAGCAGAGACGGGTATTCTATAGTGCCAGGTGGACAAGAGCTAATTGCTCTGGATGTAGATATAAGGGACAACCAAAAACAAGGATTTCTCGCACTGCAGCTTAACGGCCTACAAAATATATATGACTTTACAGTAATTGATACCCCGCCCACCCTAAACCAACTAACAACAGAAGCTTTACTTTCATCAGCAGGCACATTAATTCCACTTCAGTGCGAGTATTACTCTCTTGAGGGGCTAACTGACCTCATTAGCACCATAAATGCGCTATCATCCAAAACAAACACAAACAATAGAGTTATAGGGATCATAAGAACAATGGTAGATATGAGAAATAACCTCACAAAAGAAGTTTCGCACGAGCTTGAAAAACACTTTGAGAAAGTTTTATTTAATACGCTTATACCCAGAAATGTTAAACTTGCTGAGGCGCCAAGCTTCGGGATTTCTGCGCTACAACATAAAGCAGACTCTTTTGGTGCAATGGCATACCTAGCCTTAGCTGGGGAGCTTATAAGAAGGGTAGAAAATGAGTGAGAATAAATCTTTAAATCGCGGTCTTGATGCGCTTTTGGGCGACCAAAAAATACCAACAACAACAAAAGAAATCAACCTGGAAAAAATAACAGCTGGAAGATATCAGCCACGCCAAGAGTTTGATGATGTAAAAATACAAGAGCTCGCAGACTCAATTAGGAAACATGGAGTTTTATCCCCAATCTTGGTGCGAGAGGTGGGTCTTGATAGGTTTGAAGTTATCGCTGGAGAGAGAAGGGTAAGAGCCTCAAAAATTGCTGGCTTAAAAACAATACCATCACTTATTAACCAAAAAGAAGATCAAGAGGCCCTTGAGGCAGCCCTTATAGAAAACCTGCAAAGAGAGGATCTAAACCCAGTAGAAGAAGCTAGAGGTTACGACCGACTGAAGAGAGAGTTTGACTTAACGCAGGATGAAATTGCTAAAGCAACAGGAAAAGCAAGAAGTACAGTAGCAAACTCTATGAGAATCCTTTCTTTGTCATCAAAAATTTTAGATATGATTTCGCAAGGAGTTTTAGAGAGAGGCCATGCAAAGATTTTATCAAGTTTAGAGACCACAAAAGCAGAACAACTAGCAGAAACAATATCACAAAAGAAACTTACTGTAAGACAAACTGAAGCGATACTTAAGCCGTCCAAAAAGACATTAAAAACTAAAGAAAAAGACAGAGACACACTTAATATTGAAGACGAAATTAGTAGTAATTTTGGGCATAAAACAGAAATAGAAACAAAAACAACCAAAAGAGGGAAGGTATCAATCTTCTACCATTCACCAGATGAGCTAGAGACGATAATTCAAAAACTTCTTAAACTTTAGAATTATCCTTGTTTCATACCAATTATCTTTTTATAATTCGCGCTAATATTTCAAGAAATGGCAAAAGAACTCACCAGCAAAAGCTACATAGAACACCACCTAACTAACCTTACCTGCGGCAAAACAGAATCTGTGGGCTGGACTTGTGACCACAACTACTATGATGAAATGGGTTTTTTAGCTTTTCATGTTGACTCAATATCAATATCAATCTTGTTAGGAATTACTTTCGTGGGCCTCTTCAAGCTCATAAAACTTAATCCAGCAGATCAAAGGCCAACAAGAATGCAAAACTTTGTAGAAATGTGCGTTGAGTTTGTTAATGAAAATATAAAATCAATTTTCGGTAGCACAGATAATAAACTAATAGGGCCGCTTGCTCTAACAGTTTTAATTTGGGTTTTCTTTATGAACCTTATGGACTTAATACCAGTTGATTTTTTACCAGAGCTTACAAAACAGGTTAGTTACGCATCAGGATTAGTGGATGATCCTAATGATGCATATTTTAAGTTTGTTCCTACTACAGACCCAAATATTACATTAGGAATGGCGTTAGGTGTTTTTATTCTTACTATTTTTTATAGCATCAAAATTAAGGGTTTTGGAGGCTTTATTGCTGAGCTTACATTACATCCTTTTGGTAAATTTGCGATCCCTTTTAATTTTGCTCTAGAGATAATGCAGCTTTTAGCTAAGCCACTATCTTTAGGATTAAGACTTTTTGGAAACCTATATGCTGGTGAAATGATTTTCATACTTATTGCCTTGTTAATGTTTTTTCAATCAGCTCTTTTTGGAGTTTTGGGCTTAGGTCTGCATTTGTTGTGGGCGCTTTTTCACATATTAGTAGTTAGCCTCCAGGCTTTTATTTTTATGGTTTTAACAATTTTGTATTTATCGATGGCACATGAAACCGTCGATCATTAAGTTTATAATTATTATTTAAAAAGGAGAATAAAATGGAACAATCTGTAATTTATATAGGAGCCGGGCTTATGCTTGGACTTGGAGCTATTGGGTCAGCTGTTGGCCTTGGAGTTCTGGGAAGCAAGTTTATGGAAGGTATAGCAAGACAACCCGAGCTAAGACCTTTTCTTTTAACAAACTTTTTTATTGTTTTAGCTCTAGTTGAAGCTATTCCAATTATATCTATGGTGTTTGGTCTTTATTTACTATTTGCCGTTTAACCACAAATGAATATAAACGCCACATTAATTTCTCAAGCATTGATTTTTGCGGTGTTTGTTTACATTTGTTATAAATATATTTGGCCTCAAATCCTCTCCATTATGGAGGAAAGAGAGAATAAAATGGCCGCAGGCCTAGAGGCTGCAAAACAAGCTGATGATTCTTTAGAGGAGGCAAAACTAACCTATGAAAAAGAGTTAAAAGAAGCTAAGAAAGAGGCCGCAAACATTGTTGAAAAAGCTAACAACAGATCTTCACAAATTTTAAATGATGCTAAAGCAAAAGCCGAAGTAGAGGCAGAAAAAATTATTGAATCAGGATCTAAAAAGCTCGAAAATGAGACCAACAAAACACGCGAAGAATTAAAACAACAACTTTCATCAATTGTAGTTGAGACAGCATCCAAAATTATCGATGAAGAAATCGATGAGAAAAAACACGAGAATATTATCAAAAAAGCAGCCAAAGAAATCTAAATGTATGACTTAAAACCACAAGCAAGACCTTATGCAAAAGCAGCATTCCTTGCAGCTGTGGAGAGAGGCCTGATAAATGAAATGTTTGATGACCTAAAAGTTCTTTCAGAGGCCTGCTCAGATTCCAATATCAACAAACTAATTGAAAGCCCAGAAGAAAAATCAGAAGTTATATCTACTCTCAAAGGTTTGTTCTCCAGTCAGCCCACTGAACTTACTGAAAACTTATTAAATGTTCTTGGAGACAACGACAGATTGAACTTGCTTATAGTGGTTGCAGAGATTTATGAAGATTTAATGCTGAAACATAATGAAAGTAAAGTTATCGAGGTTACAGCGCCTAACAACCTTTCAGAAACAACAAAGGAAATCATTCTTAACAGGCTGCAAAACAAGCATGGAGAAAGTTCAACTATTTCTTTTACAAACAATCCAGATTTAAAAGCAGGATTTATTGTAAAAATCGGAGATGAGGTATTGGACCTATCTATAAAAGGAAGAATTAAAAAATTAATTAATCAATTAAATATATAAGGTGAAAATATGAGCGGACTAAACCCATCTGAAATTTCCAGTGTCCTAAAAGACAAAATTTCAGGGCTTGATCTAAAAGCTGAAACCAAAAATGAAGGAACTATCGTCAATGTCTCTGATGGAATTATTAGAGTGCATGGAATGGGTGATGTTATGTATGGTGAGCTTGTAGAGTTTGAAAACGGAGTTTCTGGACTAGCACTTAACCTAGAACAAGACTCTGTAGGTGTTGTTGTATTGGGCGACTATCTTGGGCTAAGTGAAGGGCAAAAAGTTACATGTACAGGCAAGATCTTAGAGGTTCCTGTCGGCGAGGAAATGCTAGGGCGTGTTGTGGATGCCCTAGGAAACCCAATTGATGGAAAAGGCGAAACAAAAACAAAACAAACTGCCCCAATAGAGGTTGTTGCACCTGGAGTTATTGCTAGACAATCAGTTGATCAACCGGTCCAAATTGGTCTTAAATCAATTGATGCAATGGTTCCTATAGGAAGAGGGCAAAGAGAGCTTATTATTGGTGACAGGCAAACTGGAAAAACAGCAGTAGCCATTGATGCAATAATTAATCAAAAGGGCACAGGCATTAAGTGTATCTATGTAGCTATTGGCCAAAAACAATCAACAATAGCAAACGTGGTGGCAAAACTTGAAGAGTATGGTGCAATGGAGCATACAATTGTTATTTCAGCTGCCGCCGCTGATCCAGCTGCAATGCAATACCTCTCAGCTTACTCAGGCTGCGCTATGGGTGAATACTTCAGAGACACAGGACAAGATGCATTAATTGTTTATGATGATTTATCGAAGCAAGCCGTAGCATATAGAGAGATATCACTATTACTTAGAAGACCTCCAGGCAGAGAAGCTTTCCCAGGAGATGTTTTTTATCTCCATTCAAGACTCTTAGAAAGAGCAGCTAGAGTAAATGCAGAATACGTGGAAAAAATCACAGATGGTAAAGTAAAAGGTAAAACAGGCTCATTAACAGCTTTACCTATTATTGAAACACAAGCAGGGGATGTATCAGCGTTTGTTCCAACCAACGTAATCTCAATTACTGACGGACAAATATTTCTTGAAACTGACCTTTTTAATTCGGGCATTAGACCAGCTATTGATCCAGGGCTTTCCGTATCAAGAGTCGGTGGAGCTGCGCAAACCAAGATAATTAAAAAACTCAGTGGTGGAATTAGAACAGACCTTGCTCAATATAGAGAGCTTGCGGCATTCTCACAGTTTGCATCTGATCTTGATGACGCAACGAAAGAGCAGCTTGAGCACGGAAAGCGAATCACCGAGCTTTTGAAACAAAAACAATACTCTCCAATGAGTGTTGCTGATCAAGCCATGAGCTTATATGCAGCAGATAAAGGTTATATGAAAGATGTTGATATTGATAAAGTAGTTGATTTTGAATCAGCCTTATTGGCTTATTTCGAATCAGAAAAAGCAGACCTAAAAAACCAAATCAATGACACCGGAGACTGGGATGATGATATTGAAAACCAGTTTAAAGAATTAGTTGAAGACTTTAAGAAAACACAAACATACTAAAAGATGGCAAATACCAAAGAAGTAAGAAAACAGATTTCTAGCATAAAAAGCACTAGGAAGATCACCTCTGCTTTAGAAATGGTGGCTGCTAGTAAAATTAAAAAAACTCAAGATCTAATGTTTGGTGGCAGACCATACTCAGAAAAAGTGAAAGAAGTAATTGAACACATTGCCTCATCAAGTTCAGAGTACTCTCACCCTTTTTATGAAGAAAGAAAAAATAAATCCACTTGCTATATTGTTGTGGGGTCTGACAAGGGGCTATGCGGCGGTTTAAACATTAACTTGTTCAAAAAGATAGTATCTGAAGCCGCAGAAAATCAGAAAAATGGTATTGAAACTAGCTTTGCATTAATTGGCATCAAAGCTGTTACTTTCTTTAGTAACTTGGGCGGAAAGGTTTTAGGCCAAGCCACAAAACTAGGCGACAAACCAAACCCAGAAGATCTTATCGGATTAACCAAGATAGTTCTTGATGAACAAAAAAAAGGAAACATTGACAGAGTCGTGCTTTGTTCAAACAAATTTGTAAACACCATGACACAACAACCCACTCTTCAACAACTCATACCTCTATCTCACAGCGAAAGCGAAGAATCACAGATATCAACTCAGTGGGATTATATTTATGAACCAGAGGCTAAAGTTTTGTTAGATGGGTTATTAACAAGATATATAGAATCACTTATTTTCCAAGCCGTCTTAGAAAACAATGCTTGTGAACAAGCGGCGAAAATGATTGCAATGAAAAATGCAACGGAAAATGCAGGAGACTTAATTAAAGAATTGGAGTTGCTTTATAACAATGTTAGACAGGCAGCAATTACACAAGAACTATCAGAAATTGTAGGCGGCGCAGCTGCTGTATAAAGGAGAAAAAAAATGAGTAATGGAGTTGTGACACAAATTATCGGAGCGGTTATAGACGTCGAATTCGATAGGGAGAACATACCAAGCATATATGAAGCTCTAAACATCACCAGTCTTGAGACCGTGCTTGAGGTTCAGCAACAGCTAGGCGATGGAATTGTTAGAACTATTGCTATGGGCTCAACAGAAGGATTAAAAAGAGGGTTAGATGTTGTTAGAACTAATGCGCCTATCTCTGTTCCAGTTGGACAAGAAACACTTGGAAGAATTATGGATGTTTTAGGGAATCCAATCGATGAAAAAGGTGACATAGGAGAAAAAGAAAGACAACCAATCCATAAAAATCCACCAAGTTATACAGATCAAGCAGGTTCTAATGAGTTGCTAGAAACAGGCATCAAAGTTATTGACCTTATGTGTCCTTTTGCAAAAGGAGGAAAGGTTGGATTATTTGGTGGTGCTGGAGTTGGTAAGACAGTAAACATGATGGAGCTTATAAGAAACATTGCAATTGAGCATTCAGGATTTTCAGTTTTCGCTGGAGTTGGCGAAAGAACTCGAGAAGGCAATGACTTTTATCATGAAATGACAGAATCAAATGTTCTAGACAAGGTTTCACTTGTTTATGGACAAATGAATGAGCCCCCAGGCAACAGGCTAAGAGTTGCTCTAACAGGCCTAACAATTGCTGAAAAATTTAGAGATGAGGGAAGAGATGTGCTTCTTTTCATTGATAATATTTATAGATATACACTTGCTGGAGTTGAGGTATCAGCTCTTTTAGGAAGAATGCCATCTGCTGTTGGGTACCAACCAACACTAGCTGGAGAAATGGGCGCACTGCAAGAGAGGATTACATCAACCAAAACAGGATCAATCACTTCAATTCAAGCAGTATATGTTCCAGCTGATGATTTAACAGATCCCTCACCCGCAACAACATTTGCTCACTTAGATGCAACAGTTGTTCTTTCAAGAAACATTGCTGAGCTAGGAATTTATCCAGCAGTTGATCCATTAGATTCAACAAGCAGACAGCTTGACCCACTTGTGGTTGGAGAAGAGCACTATAAAACCACTCAAGCTATTCAGGGAGTACTTCAAAGATATAAAGAGCTAAAAGATATTATTGCAATTCTAGGTATGGATGAACTTTCAGAGGATGACAAGTTAGCAGTTGCAAGAGCAAGAAAAGTTGAAAGATTCTTATCACAACCTTTCTTCGTTGCTGAAGTTTTTACAGGCGCACCAGGAAAATATGTTTCTTTAGAGGACAGCATTAAAGGGTTTAATGGAATTCTAAATGGTGACTTTGACGATCTTCCCGAACAAGCATTCTATATGGTGGGAACTATAGAAGAAGCTGTTGAGAAAGCAAAATCAATGTAATGAGCGAATTTAAAGTAAGCATTGTTTCATCTAATGAAGAAATTTTCTCTGGCACAGCAGATATGCTTTATGCAACTGGGTCTCTTGGAGAAATTGGAATTGCGCCCGGACACTCTCCCCTCATAACAGGCTTAATGCCCGGACCAGTAAGGGTTTGCAATGAAGACAAAGAAGAAACTTTTTTTTGCAGCGGCGGTTTTATAGAAGTTCAGCCAGATATTGTTACAGTATTGTCTGATGTTGCTGAGAGGGCTGAAAGCATGGATGAAGCAAAAGCAATTGCTGCAAAAGAACAAGCTGAAAAAGATCTCGCTGACAATAAAGATAATGTTGACTTTGCAAAAGCAGCATCTCAACTGGCAGAAGCTGCAGCAAGACTAAAAACTATTCAAAAACTACGCAAAAAGATTTAGCATAGGTACATATACCTAATAAATTGAATATTCATACAATACTTCTTGCTGGTGGGAAAGGCACCAGAATGCTTTCGAAAAAGGCAAAAGTTTTACAAAAGCTTGCTGGAAAGTCAATGCTTGAGCACATTCTACCCAAAGCTGAAGAAGTCTCAAATAAAATCTCCATAGTTGTTGGTTTTGACAAGCTTTCCGTTGAACAAGAGGTGTCAAAAATATCAAGAAAAGCAAAAACCTATCAACAAAAAAATCAAATTGGAACAGCAGATGCCGTCAGGACAGTTATAGACTCCATTAATGAAGAAGAAAAAGTATTAATTCTATACGGAGACGTTCCTCTAATAAGCAAAAATACCCTCAAAAACCTTTGCACACTCAATGATTCGGTATCAATGCTAACTACAAGTTTAAGTGATCCAACAGGGTATGGACGAGTTATAAAAGATGCAAATAGCCTTGTTGTTGAAATAGTAGAAGAAAAAGATGCGAATACAGATCAAAAAAACATTAAAGAAATCTTCACAGGTGTTATGGCTGTAAATGGAAAAATCCTAAAAGAGTTACTACCATTAATAAACAATAAAAATGCTTCAAAGGAGTACTATTTAACAGACTTAATTGGCATTGCCTACAGTAATAGGTTTAAAATTGAAACTCTAAGTGTTTCTTGGGAGGAGACACTAGGAGCAAATACTCGTTCGGAACAGGAAAAACTTGAACAAATTTATAGAAAAATGAAAAACGAAGAGCTACTAGAAAAAGGTATAACCTTAATAGACAAAAGCAGGGTTGATGTAAGAGGCGACTTACATGCTGGAACTGACTGCATTATAGATGTAAATGTTATTTTTGAAGGAACAGTAATGTTAGGAAACAACGTTAAGATCGGTGCCAACTCAATACTTCGCAATACAAAAATAGACGACAACACTGAAATTTTACCTTTCTCTCATATTGATTCATCTCAAATTGGAAAAGATTGTTTTATAGGTCCATATGCAAGACTCAGAGAAGGAAGCCAAATAGCAGATGGTGCGAGGATTGGAAATTTTGTAGAGACCAAAAAGACAAAAATAGGTCAATCAACTAAAGCAAATCACTTTACTTATTTGGGTGATGCTGAAATTGGAAATGATGTAAATATTGGAGCAGGAACAATAACCTGCAACTATGATGGGAAAGATAAGAATAAAACACACATAGGTGATAATTCATTTATTGGAACAAACTCATCTTTAGTGGCACCAGTTGATATTGGGAAAAATGCTTATGTTGGAGCGGGATCAACAATTACAAAAGATATTCCAGATAACTCACTTGGTATATCGCGATCAAAACAAAAAAATGTTCAAGATTGGCCAAAAAAAAAGAAGTAATTAAATGTGTGGAATAATCGCAGCAGCCTCAAATAGAAATGTAGGTGAACTTCTTGTAGAAGGTCTTCATAAGATGGAATATAGGGGATATGACTCAGCTGGTCTCGCCTTACATCAAGAAAAAAATATTGCCCATCTAAGAACTTTAGGAAAAGTAAGCCTATTAGAAGAAAAGCTAAAACTTGATAGCCCCGACAGTACTCTTGGAATCGCTCACACAAGATGGGCAACTCACGGAGAGCCTTCAGAAAAAAATGCACATCCT
>MDTB01213521.1_pt1 | contig 16218 bp, 6 predicted proteins | sample 811161 | NCBI WGS metagenome assembly MDTB01 (sample SAMN05326650, study PRJNA326480) | marine metagenome | isolation source: seawater | place: Mediterranean Sea | collected 2009 | reverse complement strand
CGGAGTTGTCGAAGGATTTCTTCGAGTTCCGCTCGGGCGGCCTCTAATTCAGCTAATGCTTGTTCCTGCTCCTTGCGGGCGGCTTGTGGCTCAACATCATCAAGTTTCTCCCTTGCTTCTTGCATGCGTGAACGGGCCGCTTCGAGTCGGCGATTTGTCCGATCTGCTCGAGAGGCTTCATCATTCCCCTGAGGTTCCTGCTGGCTACTTTCTTTCTCGCCGGAGTCACTGCCTTGATCAGGCGAGTTACCGTTCTCTCCCCCCTGCCCCTCAGAGGAGTCATTTGAAGGGCTATCCTTCGCTGGTTCTGATGGCGGCTTGTCATCCGAATCGCCTTGAGGTTTTATGCCCGCTGCGTTGGCGGACTCTCGACGAAAAACGTCGACATCGTTAGCCAATGACTGAGTGTCACTCTCAAGAATATTTTGTTTCTCTGCTATTTCCTTAGGGTTGCCTCCTGCTTCAGTTGTTCCCTCAAGGCCCATTTGTCGAGCAATAAGATTGTTTATTCGGCCGAGGAACTCTTTGACTTTTTTCTTTGAGTCAGTGACCGTTTTTCTGTTTTCCCCGGACTCAAGCACGGCAAGTAGCTCTCGGAGGCGGTCGATAGCAGCATCTTGACCAGTGCCAGCTTTCAACAGTTGGCCCTTTTCTAGTAATTCAACGATCGTATCGAGGCGATCAGTCACCTCAAGTTCTCTTGCTTGCTCGAATGCGGAACGAAGAGTTGCTGCTCTACGTGGATCGGTTGTATCAAGAAGGTCTGCGAGGCGAAGGAAGGTTGCCTCGAGTTCACGCATTCGATTACTGAGTACACGCTCCTTTTCAGCAAGTTGTGATTTTGGCGGTGGTGGCACGGATTGCGCCCACGCTTGTGGCACTGCGGTGATCGCGATGCCTATACCTACAAGAAGGCACCTCGCGGAAGCAAGGTTTACGAAGGCTGGATGGCCGGCGTTTTGTTGGCTTTGTGTCAGCATTTCAAGGAATAGCCCTACAGCCCTTTCAGCACGTCTCGGGCCCGTTGCTTTTGTTGTTTACTGGTTTCTCCGCGAATCGCCTGCTGTTGCTCAATAAGAGTACGGAGGGTGTCAATAACTTCATTATACGTTTCCAACTCAATCATTTTATCAAGCACAGAACGCATGCGATCAAGGCAGACATCAGCCATTTGAATAAGGCGTTTTGCCTCTGTTGGCCGCTCCGAGTCATAGACTGCCAGGCGTAATTGCTCAATCGGCCCACTTACAATTTGTTCAAGCGGCGTTGCGATCTGGTCTAGCAGGCGCTCCTCGAGTTGTGCCGTAAGAAGCCGGTTGTTGAACAATTCATCCGAGATGTCTCGGAACGATGCTGCAATCTCACTCGTCTCTCCATTTGCTCTGGAAGTAGCTTCAGCGAGTTGCGATGTTGTTGTCTTGTCGCCTGCTTTTTTCGTTGCTACATCGGTTACTATCCGGTCCCGTTTCTGCTGAAAATCTGCAATCAGACTTTCGAATCGGCGACGCAGGATGACTTCTCTGGCCTCGAGCATCGCCAGCAGAACCTCTGGTGGAACAACACGGAGTCGCCAAGGCTCTGTAACACTTGTTTGAGGGCCTCCCGCAAGGGCGCACTGATCTTTTGCAGAGACGATCAGTTCGAGTTCATCACCAACCTTTGCGGGGAGCGATGTAGATTCAATGCGGGGAGATGTTTCTTTGACGAGATCAAGAACGGTGGAAGATTGGGTGGCGAGTGAAATTGATGTCTGTTGCAGTTGGGTATCAGTTGCATCGGCAGCTGTTTCTGTGGTTTTCGTGCGTCGAAGTGAGACTGTTACCTCAGCGAGTCCATGGTCATCTTCGATCCTGCCCGTAATCGGAATGGCTGCTGAAGTAGTAATTGCTGATGAGATGCCATCAGGGGCAACTTCAATTTCTGGAGGCAAGTCCGGCCGTGATAGTAATTGAAAGCGGATGGGCTTCTGGTTTGTGATGCCTGTGGTGTCTGTGAACTGAATATCTAAGATGCAATCCTCAAGTACTGGACCGAGTGTCCCGGAGACGTCTCGAGGTTGTTTATCAATGGTATTTTTTTCTGTTAATGTTTTTGAGGGCTCCGTTACGAGATGTGCGATGACAGATTCTTTTCCTGTAGCCTGAGTGTCGGAGGATTGTGTGCCTGTAGTGGCTCTCTGTGGTTCCGATTGTACTGGGATAGAACGGATGGTCGCTCTCGATAACGGCTTCGATGATTCAGCAGTGATCGAAAGAATGGAGCCAGCGGGCACCTCCACAAGCCGAGTTGCAGCAAGAGATCGTGAGCCACCGCCGATGTATGTAGGCGGAGTGATACGCAAGTTAATTTTGGCTAATGACGGAGGTTCTACTACGTCGAGGCGTAGGTCTCGAAGCCTGCCGTCACCACCGCGAACTTCAATAACAAGATCTTCTTTTGGCTGTTTAATGATGTATGTGAACAGTTGGCTTGTCCCCTCGGAGGCTCCGCGAGTCCCCATGCGGTGCGTCGTCCAGCCGTCCTTGCCTCGGTGTTGTAATTCAACGAATCTAGGTAATTTTCCGGTTGATTGAGCCGTCACAAGAATTTCAACATCTACTCCCTGGGCGACTCTTCGAACGCCATTGGGAAAGCCGGCAATTGAAAGAGTTACCTGCCGTGGCCAAGGGGCGTCACTCAACAAAAGCATCCGTTGCACCCACGTCTCCCGGACTGTCGGTTGTAGGATGAGTACTGCAGCCATTGTTCCAATAGAAAAACCGCTCAGCCCAGCCTTCCGAAGAAGATGAGTTCGCCTGAAGAGACGGCCCATCGTAATTCGCTTAATAGATGCAGCAGCAATCGACGTTGTGCGATCAAGAAGGCGGAGGTCAATTGTAGATGAAGCTGATTGTGTTTCTCCGAGGCCGAGTTCTACTGCCGTCGAAAGACTGTCTTGTAACTCTGGGTGTGTCCGTTCAACCAGTAAGGCGAGCTGCTCATCTCGCAATGGCGCACGCAGCCGGATGATGAGTCGTTTTAGGATAATCATACCAATCCAAAGGCAGAGCAATCCCGTAGCGAGGAACCGTACTGCTGGCGGAGGCTCAATGAGCCAGTCGAGAAGGAGTGTGCCCCAGAACCACACCGCTATAGATAAACCAATAAGTGAAATCGCCTCGATGAGAATCCATCGCCGAGCCCGTTTACGTACTCGTTTGAGAAACTGAAAAAGCGTGTAATCGTTTGTCGATATATGCTCCTTGCCCCGTGAATGTTTTCCGGTTTCGGGTTCTGTTTTCAGTGGAATACTTGAAGCAATCATAATAAGTGACTCTAAAGCCAGTCTGCTACCAAATAGCTTACGCGAGTCTCACCAATCTCCGTAGAATCCACTCACTGCACAGGAGGAAAATGCCAATACCCAGTAGAAAAGTGTTTAAGGTCTTCTTGAACGTTTTGTCATTTTCACCAGTTTCGTATTCTTTACGAGAGCGGTCTTTGAGTGAGTTGACCAATTTTGTGACTGTATCCGTATTCATAGTTGTTCCAGCTGGAAACCAGGTTGATCCACCTGTAGTCGTAGCAACTTGACTTAAAATCTCTTTCTCAAGTTTTGGGTGAGCCAGTTCACGGTCTGGTAACGTTGCTTGAATCCGACGGACGGTCCGATCACTTTGATTGCCATTAATAGTGAGGACAATCTGCCAGCTGCCTTCGCTTGATGCGACGAAACTGCCTTGGAGGCCACCGGATCGAACTGGGTCTGAGACGATGGGCACCTGAATACGCTGCCCGTCGGGACTGATAACTTCAATTTCGGGCTGAATGTCATCCGAAGTCTCCATGATACGTGCGATAATTGACTCTCCAACTGGATAACGATCGCGCTCAAGCATGAGTCTGCCCCGACTTGATCCTCGTAGAAGTCGCCCTTGAGCTACGTGCCGAACCATCTGCGTAACGAGCCGTTCATGAGTGGCTGGATCGACGCCACGTATGCGCCAGAGTTCTCCACTCCCTGCATAAAAGACCGTGCCAGATCCGTAGAGTTGGCCCGCAAAATAGATCGGGCCCCCGCGGTTCAGTCCGAGTCCCTCATTCCGTCCAATCCTGGCATAAACTGTAGCACCGGGTTTGGCGACTGATGTATCAAAGCATGCGTAGACTCCAGGGAATTCACTCCAGATGGTCTGGCTCGCGATGGGATTTGAGGAGAGCCATAAAAACTCGCTATCGTTGCCATCAGGGCTGAAGCGGAGCGGGAGTGGATCAATGGCGGCAAGTTGTGGTGTAAGAAGAATTTGCTCACCACGGCGAAGTTCAACAGGGTGAAGATTCCGAATTGCTTCGAAGCGTCGCTTGGTAAGCCAGCTTTCCATAAAGACGTTGCCGGCTACGAAGAAGAGTCCTCCAGAGTCTTCGCTCACCCAACGCTCAAGGCGAGCAGTAGATGCTGGGTCGAGTTGCTCCCAGTCGTAGTCAATCGCAACAATAACATCATATTCATCAAGTGCTTCCCTACTTTCCGGAAAGCCATCGAGAATTCTGCGCGCGTCTTGCGATATGCCTGTTGGCGCTGAATTGAGAAGGACATCAACGGCAAAACTCTGATCTCTTTGGAGCACATTCCTCAAGAATCGATATTCACGACTCGGTCCACCAGATAGAAGCAATACCTGCGTTTCGCCGTCGACGACTTCAATGTCAGCAGCTTCTAAATTATCTCCTGACCGACTATCCGTTTTTGGAGGAATGACACGGATCGCAAGGACACGGCTGCCCGGATTGTCTAGGCCGTCCAAATCAAACCGCACGGCTAAGAGTTCACCATCGGCCGCTAATCGTACTTCAGTTGTGTCTATGACGCGACCAGCGGGTTGCGTAGAAGAAGCATCGATCATCGTTCCCGCTTCAGCTTCGAGGAGTTCAACTTGAGCGATCTCGCCTTCCAGTCCCTGGCTCTGGAGGTAACCAGTGATACTAAAACTGTCACCGGGGAAAATGCGAGGCGGTGCGAGGAGATCAGCAACACGTACATTTGCAGGTAACTGTTCTGAGCCAAGCCCTATAACATGCACCTCGGTGGATGAATTGGCGACAGTCGCCGCCGCCTGTATTGGGTCTACTCCCGCATTATTCCCACCATCCGTGAGGAGAATAATACCAGCAAGTGATTCGTCGGGCTCACGTCGCATGACGTTCAGGAGAGCATCACCGAGTCGCGTTTCCGTGCCCTGTGAGAGCAATTTGTCATGCCATTCCTCGGGGGCGTCCTGTGTCGCGAGACGCTCAGTCGGTTGTGTCTCCTGAGGAAGTAAGACAAGTTTTTCTGAGTCGCTTGAAAAGCTCCACACTGATACCTCGTGCACTTTTCGGAGGGAAGTGAGAAGGGAGCTGTTGTAAAGAATGTCTTTCGCTGCCTTTGATCGACTCGTCTCTTCTGCTGTCTGGTCCGGTGATGCGAGAACGGGCCGAGCATTTGCAGCCAGAGTCATGCTTGCGCTTCCATCGACAAGCACAGCCACCCGGGATGGAAAACTGATTTCATGTTCAGCTGTGCGGCTGATGTCGAGTAAGCCGAGGAGCAAGACGATCCAGGCAAAAATTCGCAGGAGTGCCAGCGGCGCTCCTTTCCAGCGAGGTAGTTCGGAAGCATCGAGGTGATACGTCCACAACACGAATGCTGCTACAGTTGCTACACATGCCACGAGAGCGGGCATGTGCCACCATTCTGTAAAGCTATTAAGAAGGCCGCTTGAGATACGGTAATCAACATGCTCTGTCACGCAGAATAAAGGGTGCGCTATGGTGTCAGAAATGTTATGCGTCATCGTTAGGCTGGGGAAGTGGAGGGTTTATGTTTTCTTGCTTGCTCTGTGGTAACTCACGGCATAGCCCAGGATTTGTTCACAGACTAAGACGATGAACAAAATAAGAAGCAACGGTCGCACGAGAGATGTACCGCCACGATTTTCGTTACGAGGATCAAGGTCGTTAGCCCGATCATATGAAAACGGGATGCCGGGTAAGGAATCAGGTAATTCAGAGAGCGAAACTCGCTCCAAATTGCCTTCAGTAGGATTGATATTGACGGCTGTTATCAGTTCTCGCCGTGCTCCAGAAACAGTTTGCCATCTGGCCTTGTATGTGCCTGGTTCGAACGTGTCTCTCATTGCCACTGCAAGATTGCCGTCTTGGTTAATGGACGCAACTTCCTGCACAACACGTTCTTCTGGTGGCAGGATAAAATCGACATCAACTTGATCAATGCCCTGCTGAAGGTTGATTGCGATTGGCTGCCCGACAAGAACTGCTTCGTGCTCGCGCCGAAGTCTGGCAAGGTGTCTTTCAAGCTCGAGCATGACAACAACCCAACTGGGATTATTTCGAGCCCAACTGTTCCAGGTGGGTGCCGCCGTTGAGAGGAATGCCACTCCCATGCCTTGGCCAAATGGCTTTTCGACGGCGAAAAATGCTTTGTTTCTGAGGGATAAAAGTCGACGAAGGCCGGTGCCGGTTGGAGCCTGGAACGAACGATCAACCGCCATGTAGCGGTCGACACCAACAGCATCCAGAAAAGGGTTTCGACGGCCACTAAGAATTGCCACGATCGGATGGTCTTCAGCGATGATGTCGGGGGCGTTGGGGTTTTGTTGGTCCTTCAGAAGATCAACAGCCCCGGCTAAAGGAACAGGAAACATACCGTCCCCATTGCGAAATAAGAATTCATTTATTGACTTGTAGTCTGTCTTCGGGCCGACAAAGAAAACAACGCCACCGCCGTTTCTTGCGTAGTCTTCCAGCGGTCTGATTGCTCTGGCATCAAGACGTGGCACATCTAGAAGCCATACAGAGTCAAATTTATTAAGTTCGAGAGTTGTAAGAGCACGAGGTTGCTCAATGCGTGGCCGCAGTCCTGTTGCTGCAGTTGCGCCCGGGTTCAGTGCCGTTGCGAGATAAAAGGCATCATCGTCTCTACTTTTTTGGCTACTGGTTGTAATGAGAAGGACTTCAGCCTCGTCGACCGCTTCAACAACAGCGGTTCGGCTGTTATCAAGTGGCAGCCGGTCCACTGGTAATTCAACTTCAACCGTATGGCTACCTGTGTTCTGAAATCGAGACTCAAATCGAACGGTGGCAACGTCACCCGGTGGAATTGGATCTATTTGTATCCCTGGCCGTTCAAGCCGGTCCTCTCGGATAGTAAGAGACACTTGTCGTGAGGGTGATGGCGAGTAGTTGCGAACGGTGACTTCCCATGGAAGGAGTACATTAGAAACAGGCGTGCCGCCAATCATTTCAATGCCTTCCACAGTAAGATTTGATCTTGGCAGATTTTGCAAAAATTCTGTGTCAGATTCAGTTGTTGCTGTATCGACGATGTGAATTTCAATTCCCGCATCTGCCAGGGGTTTCAATGCGTCGGCAATGTCTTCAGAAGCAAGCCAGTCGTTGCTTCTCAGGTCAGTTATGAGCCAGAGGACACCAGACCCGTCATCTCCGGCAAATATTGGTGTGATAGTTCGAATCCCAGGAGTAATTTCTGTTGTGGTAGCAGAAGTGCGAATCTTTTGTATGTCGGTACGTACCGAGTCGAGGTTTTGGGGTGTAATCGCTTGGGCATAGATGTCAAAGAGTTGTTCATCAGAAGTTGTTTCGGCGGTGTCATTTGAATGGCCAGATGATGTTCGTTGAAGTTGGGAAAGACGGCCGAGGGAAAACTCCTGCTGGCCAGGTGTTGCTGCGAGCTCTTCAAGCAGCCGTTCTGCCATCTTCCGGCCTCGGCTCATGGCGGTCGTTGTAGGTGGGGCAGCTGAGTCACTCACTCCAAACACTTCACCCATGGAGTAGCTGTCATCGAGTAGTACGACGTGTCTCGTTCGGTTGCCCCCAAGTACACTGCCGAGTTTTCTATCCCATCGAGGTTGTGCGAATAGCAGGACGAGGCCCGCGATTGCCAGAATTCTGAGCAGAAGAAGCAGTAGCTGCTTTAAAAGAATGCGCGTGCGGTATCTCCGTTGACTCGCAAGAAGAAACTCCATTGCTGGCCAGCGGACGACTCGATGTCGCAGTAGGTTTATGAGATGGATGATGACTGGCGCTGCTGCGAATGGCAGCCCCCACCACAGTAACGTCATGAAGTCAAATGTTGGCATCGGTATGACTTTGTTTCACTGTGGAGAATCGAAAAATTGAGTAATTCCGGTCTATGATCTTCCGCGTATTCTGGAACGTCGGGACAGAAAATTGACAAGAGTTTTATCAACAGCATGGCTTGTTCGTGCGAGTTGATAGTCGCATTGAGACGCCGCAGACCGATTCCGTACTTCTGCAAGAAAATTTTCCATTGCCTGGATATATCCATTGCGTAAAGCGCGTGGGCTACAACTGATTTCGCCACCTGTCTCCAGCCCTTCAAATCGAGTTGGGCCATCGAAGGGGAAGTCGATTTCATCGTCATCGAGTATGTGGCAGATAGCAACATCGTGTCCCCTCTGCCTCAGGAGCTGGAGTCCTTTGCAGAGTGCATTCCGATCCCCGAATAAGTCTGAGAAAATTATCACGAAGCCTCGTCGTGGTAAATTCTCAGCAAGGTTTCGCAGGACAGCATGGAAATCAGAGGCGTGCTGCTGACGAGGTTTTTCGAAACCGGCTATAAGGCTGTTGAGGTGAGAACGATTTGTTTTTGCTGGAACACTAGTCCGAATCTGTTCATCAAAAATAGACGCACCAACGGCATCGCCCTGGGAAAGTCCAAGCCAGGCAAGACTGGCTGCGAGCGTGGCTGCGTAGTCGTACTTTGTTAATCCGGGGGCCTGTTCAAAACGAGGCGGGATGTAGTCCATGCTCGCAGAACCATCAACAAGAAGAAACAGGCGAAGATTCGTCTCGTTCTCGTATTCCTTGACGTAGAACCTGTCTTGCCGTCCCCAGACCTTCCAGTCGACACGCCTGAGGTCGTCTCCTCGTGTGTATTCACGGTGCTGGAGAAACTCAACCGAGTTTCCCTTGTAAGGGCTTTTGTGCATCCCCGCAAGAACTCCTTCGACAACGGCCTGAGCCCTCAGGTCAAGCCGCCCGATTCGAGCGAGTACCTCAGGAGGCAAATATTGTTTGGAAGCGGGGATCACGCGTGAGTTCATCCTCGTGTGCGGGTGTTGTCTCAATAAGTTGATTAATGATGGAGTCTGCCGTGACACCCTCACTCTCTGCGGCAAAACCAACGACAATTCGGTGTCGTAGGACCGGTGCAGCAAGAGCTTGAACGTCCTCAATGGTTACATGTGATCTCCCTTGAAGGAGGGCCCTTGCTTTGCAGCCAAGAATTAAAAATTGAACTGCTCGTGGACCAGCACCCCACGCAAGTTGATCAGAAACAAAGTCCGGAACGCCATCGCCGCCAACACGTGTTTGTCGAACGATCGCAATCGCATAGCGTGCTATGTGGTCACTGAGGGGAACTTCCCGGACACTTTTTTGAAGAGCAATAATTTCTGATGCCGTGAGTATTGGTTCGACGTCAGTTGTTGTTGTTCCTGTTGTTCGCTGAGCAATCTCGAATTCTTCGGAAAATGATGGGTACTGAACGAAAACCTTGAACATGAAACGATCCTGCTGTGCTTCTGGCAGTGGGTAGGTGCCTTCTTGCTCAATAGGGTTTTGTGTTGCAAGAACAAAAAAGGGGTCAGATAGCTGGTGTTGCGTTCGACCAACGCTAACCTGCCGTTCTTGCATGGCTTCGAGCAGTGCAGACTGCGTTTTTGGGGGTGTCCTGTTTATCTCATCGGCAAGGATTACGTTTGCAAATAATGGCCCCCCGATGAAACGTAGGTTCCGGCTTCCACTGCTTCGGTCTTCTTCAAGTACCTCTGTTCCGATGATGTCAGCCGGCATGAGATCAGGTGTGAATTGTATTCTACTGAAATCCAGGTCGAGGCTTCTGGCAAGTGTGCTAATGAGTAGCGTTTTTGCGAGCCCTGGAACCCCTTCCAGTAAGCAGTGCCCTTGAGAGAAAAGACAGATAAGTAATTCATCGATTACTTGCTGTTGGCCGACGATAACCCGAGAAAGTTGGTCGACAATCTTTTCGTGAGCCTCGTGTAGCCTGTCGGTCGTTGGTGGAAGTTGAGGTTCGGACTGCATTCACGGCTCCAGAGACATTTTCAAGGTTTTAGGTTGTGTTGGAACAGAATATATCGATCTGTAGATGATACCTCCTGACGCCCGGTCGAACCAACTGCATGAGTGCGTGCCGTACCCCAGTATCGCACGATTTCTGTCGGGGGGGCATTAACGCTGGTAGATCGGCAGCATTCCATTGTTCAGTTGAAGAATGGTGAGATTCGTGGCTGTCGTGTAGACCGGCCCAATGTATCCCTGCTGCCAGGAGACCCCTGCACGATCTTTTGTTGCCTCCGCAACTAACCGTTTTTCGATTTGCCGGCGATAGTCAGACCACTTTTGGCCACCTTCGCGATACATCACCTGAGAATAATAGTAGTGGGCGTAGTGCCAATGGCCAAAGCCAGCATTTGCGATGTTCCCCAGATGCTTCTCTGCATAGGTCAACATGCGGGGAACATGAGTGTCATCGTATTCGCCAGCGTTAAATAAGCATGCAATAGCTGCTGCCGAAATTGCTGGTCGTCCCCCTCCTCCTTTTGAACTGTATTGCACGCCACCATCTGGCATTGTGCACTTGTGGATATAAGCAATAGCACGATCGATTGTCTCACGGGGAACCGGAATGCCCGCATTCCGACAGCCTCGTAGCCCCTGTACTTGCGTAATTGTGGTTGATCCTTCATCGAAGTCGTTGCCATCTTTTGCACTTACGTACCCCCAGCCCCCATCTTTTGTTTGTGCTCGCCCCGAAAATTCGACAGCCTGCTCGAGAACTTTAATAAGTTCACTTCGTCGAGCAAGATCCTCTTCTTCACCGAGGACCTGTGACAGGAAGAGCATTGAGAATCCATGTCCGTAGGTGTAGCGGTCATCTGTTTTAGGGTCACCGATAAGCCCATTGGGCCGTGAACGACTTATGAGATAGTCAACAGCTTGGGCAATTGAGTCAGCATATGCTCCTTGTGTAGGCGTCGAGCCTTCCAGGAGCAAAGCTGTTCCGGCAAGGGCCGTCATCGCCGTAGGGTACCGGCCTTCATTGGCAGTCCAGTTGCCTCGCCGCGACTGATTTGCCACGAGCCAGTCAAGGCCGCCCGCTACGGCCTCGTTGACGTCGATTGATGCTGCCTCCGCGCGATGGATTCTCCAGTTGTCTGGTGGAGCGAAGGCAACAAGAAGTGGTATCACGATCGTGAATGACACAAACCCTTGGTTGGCACGTCGCCCTCGTCCTCGAGGAAGATTTTCATTCATCAATACACGTCTCTCGTGATGGTACAAAAATTGAGGGGTTTTATATCGTTCGGGATAGCTCTTCGATGTCAGCCATTTATTGGGCAAGAATTGCTCTTTCAATCCAGTATTTCACTTCACTTAGAATGTCCGTGTATACAAGTGGCTCTTCTTCTGCGCGGAAGGGCTGAGTGTTTTCGGTAGGTGCTCCAGTAAAGTGGAGAACAATCTTTGGAATGGTTCCACCAATCTGTCGCCTGCTCAAGAGTCTCATTTCGACAGTCGAATTCAACGCATCACCAGTCACACTCAGTTCGGCACTGCTTGTCGTTTGAGGGGGCTCCATTTGGAGTTTGTCATCAATATGAATTAACGAACCATTTCGTTTGTCGAGGCATAGCAGGCTTAAGCGGTAGCGTCCTCTCCCCTGCCCTGTAGACGTATTCGCCATACGCAGCCGTCGACCAAATAGAAGAGTCGGTAAGCCCGTTGGTTGTGGGGTTTGAACAATGTGCCGCTGTATAGAAGCAGGTTGAGACCACACCATGTCTCCAGTCAGTTGGCTGATAGACCAAATTGTTGATGATTCAGCCTTCACCTGTCCTGAGCCAGTTCCGAAACGCTCTATAGCATCAATTCCGTTAAACCGTTTTTCATCATGTCTGTTTTCTTTTCTGGTTGCGAACAGAATATAGCGATCTTGCCAGGAGAGGCAGCGGAGTTGCTGAAAACCATTTGGCATTTCTTGGAGAGTTGTTGAGAATTTTGTTCGTCCGGCAGCAATGTCGATAGCGGTTAAAATACCGTTTGGGGTTATCGTCAGAAAGATATCGTTATCAGCAATGAGACCGCGGGCAGAGGCGGAGCATTCGCAAACAACATGCCGGCTGTTGTCGCTTACATCAATTACCGCTAACTGCACAGTTTCAGACGTATCGGAATCAGTTGAATTCACAACAAGAAGATGTTTGCCAGAAGCGTTTAGTCTGTCCTGTCGAGGGGGGAGGTCATGGCTGGCAATTTGGTGGCCGTCTGTCATTGAGAGAATTTTGGATTCTTTACCGTCGCGTCCTGTAATGCAGAGCACATCTGAGTCACCAAATAGTTCTGATCCCACTGGAATGTTTCTTCGTCTCCACAGTATCTTGCCTGTTCGAATGTGGCGTAGTTCAAGAGTGTTTCCGGAGATTATGGGGACGCCTGTGCGTTGCGGATGGCCGATGCGAAACGCCGGTACTCTCTGAATCTGATGATTGCTTAATTCAACCGCAACTCTCGATTGAAGTGGTAATGGCCCAAGAGGTCGCAGCAGTCGTTCTAGTGAGGTACTAGGAATTTGAGTCGTGAAGTTTTGTCTTGGGTGAAGAATACGGTCGTCAGTTGTTGCCCAGAGAAGTCGGTGTTCACCATCAGTTGGTTCACAAATTTCAAAAGCCGTAAGGGAGTGGCTGGTTTGAAGAAGAAGAATGCGGCTTATGAGGAAAGCCGAATGCGAACGGAGACGGAAATAATTCGTAAGGTGTGGGTGCTTTGCTCCCTCTAGATCAATCGAGATAGCATCTCCAATCGCTGCACCAAATTGGTCACGAAGGACAATACTTCGTCCGGTATGTTCGAGAGTTGCACCAGGAAAGCCAGAATTTGGTGCATGAATGAGCCTGACTTGTGTCGATTTGTTGAGGACGTCCCCTACCTCGGTGGCTTCTTGGGTTTGTGTGACATCAACCTGTCCAGTCGGCCATGCATCACTCACAAAACTTTTTACGGCATCAATTTGTCCTGATGCATTTTGTGGAAGATGGTCTCGATCGATGGTATTTGGTGCGAGTAGCTGAAGTTGAAGGAGTATGTCCTGTCGGGCAATTCCCGTTCGGCCTGAGAGTTCCTCCTGCAGGGTTGCTCGAAGGCTGTTGGTCGCCTCGGCTTTCAGTTTGCGGGTGGCGAATCGATTTATAAAAACATCTAGCGCAACGTGTCGAGCAGAGGGGTCTGTGATGGAAGTCACTTTTTGGAACTCGTTTTTTTCATCTTCATCAATCATCTGCTGGATTGTTTTGGGCGATGGCGTTTCAAGAATTTGGTTGAGTTTTCTTTGAAACCAGCGGTTTGATGCGATCCAGAGTGACGTGTCTACGGGGTCTTGTATTAATGTCTCGTCATCTGCCGGTGGTGAAGATGTCAATGATCGAAGGCAGTCTTGGCAAACCTCCCAAGCTTTCATGGGCTCGTGTGCTTGAAGAAAACCTTCTGTAGCAAGCTGGCGAGTGGTTGCAGCCATCTGTTGAGACGGTGCGATTTCAACTCCCTCTGTCCAAAAAGTGGCAGCAGCCAGAAAATCATTTTTCAGAGCGAACTGAATTGCCCGACTCAACGTGGAACCCGAAGGCCTTGGGCCCTCGCTGCCGTGAATGCGTCGAATGTCTATCAGGCCTTTAGTTGTATCGCCTTCATCAAGCCTTAGTTCTCCTCGCCAGGTAACAGCCCATGGGTCGTTTGGGTTTTCCTGCAGAGCGGTTTCGATACCTCGTTCAAGGTCAGCAGTCTGGTGGTACACATCAAGAGAGTCCAATCCCTGGGAAATTACCTCGCCACGGTATGAGACAAGGTTGCCAGGAAGAGCGGAGCCTCGGCCAAGAGATATTCCTACCACCTTGCCATTGGACGTATCAATTTCAGCGACTGCTGGAGTATCGATTGGAACGTAGAGACGTTTTCCAGAAAGAATTCCTCGGCCACAAACCAATTCATCATTGGAACCAATAGCTTGCTTCCAGGCTATTTTTCCATCATCAAGTGAGACTGCTGCTGCGGTTTTTTGTCCCAGCAGAATCACCATGCGATTCGTGATACCAGCGATCGTGATAAAATCCGCTCGTGGTGATCGCCAGAGTAGTTCACCAGTTCGGATGTTGACGCAATGAAGGAATTCTGAGCCTGCTGGTGTGAGCAGTGCCTTGTCTCCGGCAATGACGGGGAGTGCGTCGAGCCACCTGCCCCCGTCTGTGCTCCCGGCTGAGGACGATTTGACTTGCATGCCAGCCATATTGCCGGCCAGGACCTGCATCCTCAGCTGAATGCCGTTTGCTAATCTCCGTACGTCATCTGGTTTTGGAATAGTAAATCGGTATGCCCAGAGAAGCGTACGAGCTGCTAGATCAACTGCTATTGCCGCACCGGCGCCAGTTGGACACAAGAGAATGCCTTCAGCGAAGGCGGGAGAGAGCCCTAGCTGTTTCCGGTCATCTCGGTTGTTGATGTCGTATTCGACGTCAACCTCAGCAAGTGGCTGTGACCAGATTGTTTCGCCAGTCGCTGATGACAATACGTCGAGTCGTATCTGCTGTCGTTCTTCGACAAGAACAAAGAGCTCATTGCCGAGTGGCAGAGGGCTTCCCAAGAACCAACGTGAGCGTGGTTCATCTCCAGCTGTTTCATTGTTGGCTCGCGGAAGTTGCCAGCGGAGCTTCCCATTCTGTGAAATGTCGTAGGCAACAAGACGGTTGCTGTTCTCAGTATTGCGCGAGCGGCCAGTTTGTCGCAGACGTTGTCGAGAGACTGGTGAAGAGTTTTCCTCAACAACAAAAACCAGTTCTCCGTCACTTGAAAGAGTTGAAGAAGTCGCGTCATAGAACAAGGAGTCGAGTGGATGTGTGCCTCGTTCTTCGAACTCCTGCTGGGCGCGGTCCGTGATGGCCGAGGCCGCTAATTTTCCTTCTATCCATAATCGTTTTCCCGACTCGAAGTCGATGGCCATGACACCAGCCCGTGATTGAACAAGTAGTGAATTGCCAACAGCCAGAGGTGTGCCGGAGGGAAGGACTGGCGATCCTTGTTCGGCAAGAAGTTCTCTTCTTTTTGCAAGGAGCTGTTTCTCCTGTGGATGCAGCGTGAGGGGAACGCGAAACCGTGGTACGAGAAGTGGTCGGTCGCAGGGGCGGACTGAATTTCTGTCAGGTGTGCCACGACTCATTTCCCAATTTTCGGCGGCAAGGTTTGTATTCGAGCCCGGGCCGGATACCGCTCGCTCCAATCTTTTCATGAGGAGTTGATCGCGCAGGAGGTTCTGTTCGGGAATTGGTTCTCCACCGAGTCGGGTCGGAGTATCAACATCCTCGAGGTGCTGTCTCGCTTTCGTTTTCTTCGTTGGGTCAATTGCAATGCTTGTTGCAGCCTGCATGAGCTTGAACGTTGGCAAAAGGTTGTCTGGAAGATTGGTCATGGGGCTGGCAGCGATTCGCTCCAGCCAAGCCTCTGCTGCAAGCGGTTGGCCGGACTCAAGGAATCGAGCGGCAGTCAGAATTGCAGCACGATGGCCGGCCTCTGTGTGGAACCACCGGCGGGCAACTGCAATAATTCCATCGTCATCATTCTCATCGAGCGCTGTCTGAAGATGGCGATCCGCACGGGTTCTAAATTGAAGTTGATATGCCTCAGCTCCTGCTTCGGGAAGCGTGCCGATAATCTCTGTCACAAGTGCTTTCATGCTACGGCGCGTCTGGTCATTTGCGCTACCAGACTCTAAGAAAACATCCTGTTCCGCTGTCAGCATTTCATCGAGTAGTGCCGTAGCATCGGCCATCCTGCCTCCAGCTATCAGACGCTGGGCCTGGTCGAACTGTCTTTCACGGAGTCGCTCACTTGGCAGATAAACGCCGTTACTCACCGTCTCTTCTTCGTTAGACGTTTGTGAGAGAGCATCAGCTCGTACAGGAGAAAAAATACTGACATTCAGAAAATGCGAGATGTTGGGATCTCGCATTGCAACAGCAAGCAGCATGCATGCGATGAGCATGAACACCAAAGAACTGGGTACGGAGAGCCGTGGGATTCGCCAAGTAGCCACAGTACTTGATTCTGAGGTCGCCATGACTCCATCTACGT
>MDTB01002093.1_pt1 | contig 16218 bp, 15 predicted proteins | sample 811161 | NCBI WGS metagenome assembly MDTB01 (sample SAMN05326650, study PRJNA326480) | marine metagenome | isolation source: seawater | place: Mediterranean Sea | collected 2009 | reverse complement strand
GGTACTTTTTGAAAATAATCAATGTACACTAACTTTTGACTGATATCAGATACTATGTTTTCATTTTCAATTTCTCGTATTATTCCACTTAATTGTTTTTTTATACTTACTATATTTTTATTTTTTTTAGATAAAAATAAATGATTATTTTGATCAAGAAATACACTTGAGCCTCCTCCATTAAAAATATTTAAAAGATTTTTATTAGAATTAAATTTTTTAAGAGCGTAGTTATCTCTTATTTTATAAGTTTTTGTTAACCATTTAAAATCATGGTTTAATAGTCCAATAGCAGCTAAAAAGTGATCATAGCCTAAGAACATTTCATCTGCCCCCTCCCCTGAAAGAGCTACTTCAACTTTTTTTTTCTTAGATAATATTGCAAGCCTAGTTATAGCTGAGTCGATTATTCCCTCCTGAGGCAAATCAAATTTTCCTAAGTCATTTACAATGTGCTCTTGTTTAATTTTAACATTATGATGGGTAGATCTAAAAAGCTTGGAGTAGTATTTTGCCTGATCTTGTTCACCAATATTTTCATTTGATTCAGTTTCTATAAAACTAGCAGTAAATGTGTTTATTTCTTCTTTAGGTTTAATAGCTCTTAGGTAAGATAATATCGATGCTGAGTCAATACCACCTGATAAGTAAATACCTACTTTTTTATCTCCTTGTAAACATTCATCTACTGAATTTTTAAACAAGTTCTTTATTTCTGAGATTATTTTTCTTTCAGACTTATTTGAAAAGATACTAAAATCACTTTTTTTAGTATTTTTAAAACTCTTTTTTTTAAAACCTTCATTCAGTTTAAATTTTATAGATGTACCTGGAAGTAAAAAGTTTATTCCTTTTACAAATGACCTTCCATAATTTGAAGATTGCGATACAAAGAAATCATAAACTGATTGAGTGTCAATTTCTTTTTTTAAATTTTTAATTTCAAGAATAGATTGAACTGTTGATGATACAATTAAGTTATATTTGTGTATCGTATAATAAAGAGGACAGATACCTCTTTCGTCTCTTGAAATTAATCCAGTATGTGTTTTGATGTTATAAATTATAAATGAAAATTGACCCTGAATTTTATCTAAAATTTTTGCTCCCCAATAGTCATAACCATTAGCCAAAACTTCTGCATCATTTTTTGTTTGAAATTTATAACCTTTAATTTTTAATTCTGATCTTAAATTTCCATGATTATATATTTCACCATTTAACACGCATACTATTCTCCTATCTTGGCTATAGCATGGTTGATTAGCTATAATTCTTTTATCTTGAGTAGCAAGTCTGCGATTTAAAAGATGAATATGCGCATTATGATCTCTCCAATAACCATATGCATCTGGTCCTCTTGAGTAAAGTTTTTTACTTAACTTGCTTATTGATTGTTGATCAATTTCTTGAGATTTTGAAGATAAACTTACAATGCCCGCTATTCCACACATTTAATTATTAAAAACTCTAGTGTTTATTGATTTTAAAAAATTTAATAATTTCATTACTTAAATATTCAGAAATTTTTATTTGAGCATCAAACGTACTTGCTCCGATATGAGGAGTGTATACGATTTTTTTATTATTAAGAATTTTATTATGAAAATTTTTATCTATTTTGTTATACGGAGGTTCAATCTCACAGACATCTAAAGCTGCATAAGAAATTATTCCCTGTTCAATTGCTCTTATTAGTGCTTCTTCGTCTAGTATTTTTCCCCTAGAAGTATTGATAAAAATACTATTTTTTTTCATCTTAGAAAATTTGTCATCATCAAAAAGATTTATAGTCGATTCTCTTAACGGCAAATGTAAGGAAACTACGTCTGATTGATATAATATTTCTTCAATAGTGTCACAAAAGTTAACACTTCTATCTATTTTTTTTTTATCTATTAGAGGATCGAAAATAATTATATTTGATTCAAATGACTCCAGTCTTTTTACAACTCTTCTACCTACGTTACCAAAGCCAATTATGCCAATTGTTAATTCACTCATATCCCTTCCCAACAACTTGTCACGTATAAAATCTTTATTTCTAACCATATCTTGAGCTTGAAAAGATTTTCTAACTAAATTTAATATTTGCATGACAGTGAAATCTGCAGCAGCATTTGAGTTTAAATCAGGAGTATGAATTAATTTTATATTCCTATCTTTACACAAATTAAGATCAATATTATCTAGACCGGCACCTGCTCTTGCGATAACTTTTAAATTTTTTGCATTTTTAAGTAAATCAGAGTTTATTTTAGTAATACTTTTAATGATTAATACATCATAATCTTTAACAAGTTTATATTTTTCCTCTAAAGTGAGTGCTAGCTTTTCGTCTAAAATTAAATTGTGGTTTCTTAATATTTCATATCCTAATGGATGAATGGACTCTAATGCTAAAACTTTAATTAAATTAGTTTGTGGCACATATTATCCATTCATTAATTCTTCTTCCAAAAAGTTTATGACAGGAGTAACCTGAGTCATCAATTTTGAAATATGAAGAAATTAATTGGTTAAATGATTTCTCATCTTTAAGACAAAAGCTTTTAAATGGCATTAAATCATTATTGCTAGGTGTTAAAAAAACATTATTTTCAATCATTTCATAACCCTTTGAAAATTCAGAGTCATGATCATTTATGTCAATAATTATCTTTCCACCCCGTTTGAGTATTCTTTTAAATTCACTCAAGAGTTCTCTTACATTTTTTTCACTTCCAAGTAATGATAGAACACTAAGACAAATGATATAATCAAATTGATTATCTACATATGGCAGGTTAGTATCATTTTCTTGTAATAACTTTAATTCATAGTCAGGGTTTGGATATTTTTTTCTAATTTTTGATTCTGTAAGTTTTTTTGCACCTTCACAGATATCTAAACCGTGATAATTATAACCGCAATCAATTAGATGCAAAGAGTTTGAGCCTGTGCCAAAACCATACTCTAATAAATTTCCTGATGACTCATTTCCAAAATGCCATTGAATTAGTCTTACCATATCTATATTTGGATATTTCTTATCTATGCCCCTATCGAAAGATTTTTCCCAATTAATTAAAGCCTCTTTTTGAATTAATACCATTTTAGTACTCTTTCTTTTTATCAACTATGTTCAATAAGTGGTCATTTTTTAAATATCTTCTTATATTCAATTTGATTAATTCAAAACTTCTTTTTCTATTGTAATCAGATAAACCTGCAAGATGCGGAGATATAATAACATTTTTAAATTTACGTAATTTGTGATTTTTTGATAGAGGCTCAGGATCAGTTACATCAAGACCCACTCCAAGAAAAAAATCTTTTTCTAAAAAATTTATTAAATCTTCTGTGTTAACTAAATTTCCTCTCGAAACATTAATAAAATATGAATTCTTTTTCATTTTATTGAATGTGCTTTTGTTGAAGAAATTTTTTGTTTTTTTTGTACTTGGAGCAGAGGAAATAACTACATCACAATCTTTTGAAATTTTAGAAAAATCATCTTGAGTATAATATTTATCAATAAAAGACGATAGATACGGTAGTTCCTCTGAAACAGCATATATTTTCATCCCAAAACCTTTCAATCTCTCAGCAATACACATACCTATGCCTCCTAAGCCAAATATTAGACACTTCTTATCTTTTAACTCAATAGGTCTGTTGTAATTTTTTTGTTTAAAGTTTTTATTGTTAATAAGAAAATTTAAATTTCTAGTAAAAGATAATAGAAGTGCAACTGCATGATCGGCGACCTCAGGTCCTTGGATAATTTTACCATTAGTAAATGTGATATTTGATCTAGTAAAGCTATCAAAAAAATAATCTTCAACACCTGCACCACTATTATGTACCCACTCCAAATTTTCTAATTTTGAAAGCAATCTCTCAGTAAAAATAAATCTTGGGCAACCAATCAGAGCATTTATTTTATTTTTTTTTTGCAATTTTATAAATTGAGTCAAATTCATCAGCTGACACCATTATATTAGAGGTTGATGAATATAGCTTTTTAATTTGATTAATGTTTTCTTTTACAAGACCGGTAGATTTAATAATTAAAATATTTTTCATAATTCTTTTTTAAACAGTGTTTTTACGGGTATGATTGCTAAGTCTCTTTTTGCATTTTTGATAATTATTCTTTTATTTTTTGATAATGAAATAATGTTATCTAGATAATTAGCACCTGCAATCACAGGAACTGCTATACTTCCGCTCATTCTAGGGTTCAATTCAATTATCTTTAAAATACCATCATTATCATACATCCAATCGCAATCATACAACCAACTGAGGTTGAGTTTTGAAGATATTATATTAATACTTTTGCTTAATTCTTTTGGAACTTTTCTTATAAAATGACCTTCGTTTGGTAGTTCACCTTTTATTCTTTGTCTGAAAGTTGATTGTAATACTTTACCTTTCCAAGATAAAAAGTCTAAATCATAAACTGGGTTATTCAATTTTTCGGATATGATATAACTTTGATTTAAAATATATTTATCTATCATTTTTTTAAATTGACTAAATGTGTAATTTTTAAAAAAAGTATTTTCGTTCAATTTTTTTTTAGATATTGTCAAAACGTCTTTAGAACCTCTTCCCTTTGCTGGTTTGATTATTAGGTTATTTAAATTCAAATCAAATAAATTTTCAACTGCTTCAATTACACTTTTTTTACTATTCCCATGTTTCCATATTGGAGTATTAATATTAAGTTCATTCATAAATTTATATGTTTTAATTTTATTTGAAATAATTGGGAATACATTTGCAGTCGGGCATGCAACATTTGTTCCCAATTTTTTTAAAATGCTTATATGTTTGCTTAACTGAAAAACCTCTTCATCTGAGCATGGAATAATTAATTTTACAGAGTGCTTCTTAATGATCTTAATAATTTCGTTAATGTAAGACTTAGATAGCCCATTTGGAACCTGATATGAATGATCACATAGAAATTTAGCATAATTTTCTGTTGAGGAATCTATGCCAATAATTTTTAAATCTTTATGGACTTTTGATTTAATCAGCAATTGTAATGTCTGAAAAGATAAACCCCCTCCAATACAAGTTATTATAATTGGATAAGTCATTTAGATTAATATATCCCAATTTATTGGATCATCTGTTTTTAAATTCTTTTTAACTCTTTTCCCTATAACTTTTCTAAAATACTTTGTTGGAATACCAATTTTATTTTTGAAAGGCCTCTTAAAACTTATGTCATCATTATCTAATTTAGAATTTCTTTGAATATTACGAGATGCAACTAAACATCTGTGTCTCTGGCTTCTTAGTTTAATTTCATCATTAGTTGGTATGATTTTAGATGTGCCTTTTAATTTTTCAACTCTTCTTATTTTAATTACCATGTTTTTAAGTTCACTAGGTTCTAAAGATAAAAAGTGATCTGCATTTTTTTGTTTTTTATCTAGTGTAATGTGTTTTTCAATAATGTTTGCGCCTATAGAAACAGCAGATAATACAGCAGTATCATCTAATGTATGATCAGAGTAACCAATAGGATAAGGAAAAATTTTTTTAAAAGTACTTATAGCGTTAAGGTTAACTTTATCATCTGGGGATGGGTATATTGAAGTACATTTTAAAAGACATATTTTGTCGTTTTTGTATTTTTTAAAGATAGTTATAATTTCTTTAATTTCTTTTTGATACAACATTCCTGTAGAAATAATTACAGGTTTCTTCAATTTTGCAACAGCCTCTATTAATGGGAAATTATTTGCTAGACCAGAAGATATTTTATACATTTCCATATTAATACTCTCAAGTAGGTTTAAACTTGATAAGTCTCCTGGTGTTGAAAATAAAATTATATTTTTTTTTTTGCAAATAGTTATAAGTTTTTTAATAAATTTGATATCAAGACTTTTATTTTTAAATTCATTAAAAGATTTTGTATTTTTAACATAACTCTCTTCTGCATTTATAGTTTGTAATTTAATTGCATTTACTTTTGATTTAATAGCTTCATTGACTAACTTTAAACAGTATTTTTCTGAGCCACCGTGATTTATACCAATTTCTCCAATTAAAAATGTAGGAAAATCATCTCCTATGAAATTATTACCAACTTTAATTTTTTTCATATGTTTTTTTAAAAAGAGTTAGATTATTTTTTTTAGTTGGATACTCGCTATAACCTAAATTTATAAAGACACTTCTTGAGCTTGAATTCTGAATTTTTACATAAGCAAGAATAGTAAAAGTTTTTATTTCCAATAACATTTTTTTTTGTAGCTAGAATTATTAAAGTTTTTCCTAAGCCTTTACCTCTAAAATCAAGATCAACAGAATAATCTAATAAATATTCATATCTACTATGGTGAATCTTATCTAATCTTATCTGTCCAAGTGGTAATTTATTATGATATAAAATATACATAAACTTCTTTTTAAGTCTCGACTTAAACCATTTTAAATGTTCATTAAATAATATTGTTCTATTGATTATAGATTGTTTAAGAGCCATAGGTTCATTTGCCCATCTATAGTATATAAATATATCTTTATATTTAGAATTTCTTAAAATAATTTCTTTGTGATTAAGACTAAGAATATTTTTGTAAATAAACCTCAATGCTCCAAAGTTATCAATAGATAAATATGAATTTATTTTTAATTTAAATAACTCATGTTTTGCATTGAATAAGGTAATAAATTTCTTTTTTAAATTCCCATCGAATTTAATATTGTAATGACCAAAATATTTACAAATTTTTTTTGAGTCTAAATCCTGAGATATTTTTTTTTGTAAAAAATTTGATGAAATCAAGATTGATGGTATTCCAAAGTGTAGTCTTTCTAGATTTGAGAGTCCACAATTACCTATAGCTAAATCCATATTTTTATAAATTCGAGACAAGTCATTAATATTATCATAAATTTTAAAATTATTTTTTTTATTCAATATTGATCTTATTTTTTTTTTGTCATTATTATATTGTCCAAGAATAATAAAAAATTCATATTTATTAAAATCTTTATTTAAAAAAATAAATTTAATTAATTTATAAGTAAGACTTTTAGAGTCAACAGTACCAAAAGATATACAAATCTTTTTTATATTATTTTTTTTAAAATTATGTTGTTCAACTTTATTATTTATTAAAGCAAATCTAGAACTTAAATTATGATCAGAACTTTTATTATAAAAGTCAAAAATATTTTGATTCAATAGTGTTGCATTACTATTTCTTTTATATTTATCAGTAATTTGAAAAAAATTTATTTTTTTAGATAATTTATTAGGTGGTTTTAAGCAATAATTATTTGTATCTATAATTATTGAATTGATATTATGTTTATTAAAATCAAATAAGCTTTTTATTATATTGATCTCTTCAAAAGTATTCTTACTGAGATTTGTTTTCACATAATATAATTTTAATTTATTTTGATTTTTAAAATTTGATTTTTTTATTAAGGTATTAGTAAAAAAGAAAACATTTATATTTAGAAAAAGTAAATGTTTTATTAAATTTATTGATCGATTAAGGTGACCACTTCCTATTATATCAGTTGCATAAGCTGTAATTAATATATTTAGATTATTAATTTTTTTATCTCAAATGCTTCAGATATTTTATGTCCGACTGATGAGCCTCTAATTTGACTTAAATTTTTAATATTCTCGTATGATCTTGGATGAGGGAAGGGCCTTAATTCTTGATTATAAAATTTTAGACAAGTTAATTTTTTATTATAAAAATCTTGAATATCTATAAATAAATTTGGTCTAAATTTATAATTAAAGGAGTAATCTGTGCTTGATGGGATTTCAAAACAAATTAATGATTTAATATCTATGTCCTCAGGCCTCGTAGAAGTCAATACAGCGTTATATGTAATTCTATGATCGATATTTAGATCAAACTCTGAATGTGTAAAAATATGATTTGGCTTATAATCTTTAATTAATTTTTTTATTTTTTTTATTATATTTAGCAGAGGAACACTGTCTAATTTATTATCAGGTAAATTTAAAAAATGGATTTTTTTTATTCCTATAAATTTTGCAACATTTTTTGTAGATTTTTTTCTTTCGAGAATTTTTTTATTTGGATTTTTTAAATTTCTTGAAGAAACGCCATTGGTCATAAAAATTATTTCAATTTCACATTTTAATGATTTAAGTTTAATAAGTGTTCCACCACAACCTAATATTTCATCATCAGGATGAGCAGCAATTACGAGAATTTTTTGTTTATTTAAATTCAACATCAAATTTTCCATAAATATGGATTAATTAATTTATTATCAAAACTCCTAGTATTAAAACTAATATTTTTATATTTTTTATTAATACTTATGACTATTTCTTGTAAGTTTTTTACATTATTAATTCCAAATATAAAACTTGAAATTTGTTTAAAAGGTTTGATGTGATTTATACATGCATCTAGAGATGAAATTTTATTAAATTCTAGGTATTTCTCATATTTAGAAAATATATTACTCCAATTCTTAAAATACTTAGGTAATAAACTAATATCACTAAGTAATACTCCTTGGAGGAAGATTGATCTGGCTTGTAAAGTTAAATTATTTTTTTTATATAATTGAAGCATTTTAGTATTTACAAATCTATTATCAAAAATATTCAAAGGAAATTGAATTATTTCAATATTTAATTTCTTATAGAGACTCAAATACTGTTCAGGAAAATAACATGATATTCCTATCTTATTAATTGGAAATATTTTTTTAAAAAATTCTAAAACTTTATAAAATTGATAACCATAATTGGTAGTTAATAATTTTGAATTATGAACAAGAACATTAATTTTATTATTTTTAGTATTGAATATTTTTAATAAATAAATTAATTGTCTCTCCACATCTTCAAAAGGTTTAACATTAGCATACTGTTTTATATGAATCTTAGTTGTAATTTCTAAATTATTGATTCTATTGAACTTAAAATTATTTAATGAGTTTGAATAATTAATACTTGTATCAAATTTTTTTAAGTTATTTGTAACTATTAATTTTTTCAGCTTTATAAATTCATTTGAATTAAATTTAGATTGTAAAAATCCATATTTTGTTCCAAAATTTGCAGTGCCTATACTAATTCTATTTTTCAAAATTTTAAATTTTTATTATAGGAAACAAATTTTTTGATGATTTTTGCAATATTGTATCTTCACAGATGTCATGATCTTCTTTTAATGAAGTTTTTACATTGAACTTTTTATCTGGCTCAATGATAGATTTTAAAATCTTGTATATACCAAAATTAGTAAATAAAGATGAATAACCATTTCTATATTTGTATGATTTTATATTAAACGATGCTGGATGATGGTGGTTAAAATTACTATAAGAAAAACTTGGACTGTATTCTCTAATAAAAATAAAACCATCGTTTTTAATTAGATGATCAACCAAAGCAATACAATGAATAATGTAATTCCTATCAATCCAGTTTAAAACATCTTCGAGAATTATTAAATTAAATTTACCACCTTTATTATTAAAATTACTATATTTAGAGTTTTTAAAAGTACAATTCTCTAATTTAAGGTTATAATTTTTTTTGCATAGTTACATGCTTTTTTTGAGGGTTCAATTCCGTGCACTTTGCAATTATAGTTTTCTTTAAAATAATTTAATTTATCACCAATAAAACATCCTATTTCTAAAATAGAAATATCTTTGCAGTCAATGTGATTAGAAATAAAATTAACAGTCTTTTTTGTATGGGGTCTTATCTTTCTGAAACTAGTATTTTTATTTTGCCATCTATCAAAAAATGCATCAGACTCATAATTATAATAAAAGTTATCTTGGCTTTTCATTTTTATATAACTTATTATAGAGATTATTTGCATCAATATAAGAGTTAATCCAAGCTTTAGACATATTTGGTGGCCCAAAAATATTTCTATGTGAAAAATTTTTAAAATTCTTTAGTCTTAAGTCTAAATATTTAATTGCTTTTTTTTTGTGAAAATTTTTTGGAAAAAAAAGAGTTCTTGTAATCTTACTATCTTCAATTTTGATACTAGTTGTTTTGATGTTTAATATTTTAGATAATATCTCTATTAGCTTTTTGTCATAAATATCTATTTTGTCGTCCTTAAATAACATTTCTATTTGTAAATATTTTGAGTTTTTATTACTTGCAATATTAGGAGTGATACTAGCTCTTAATAAATTTGGTAAGAAAGAGTTAGCAAAAATAATTTCTGAAAATTTTTTATCTAATTGGCAATTGACTCTAACTATTTTGTTTACTAAGTATTTTTTCTCTTTTAATAAATCAGAAGTTATTTTACTTTCGAAGTTTTTGAGCAATAGTGGTGTTGAAGCAGTAAAGAAAGTATGTTCAACTTTTTTAAAAGATTTATCTATTTTACCATTTTTTAAAACATAATAATCATTATCATTGAAATGTATTGAAGAATTAAAATGTATTTTCACACCTAGTCTAATAAGATAATTTTTGAAATATTTTTGTAAATCTTCAAATACACCAGATTTAGGAAAGAAAAAGTAAGGTGTTAATTTATTATCTCTAACCTTGTTTCTAAAATCGTCTCCTTCGTCGTTAGATTTTACTTTTAAGTTAGATGGAAAAAACCAAGGTATAAAGTGATGATTAATTTCTTCAAAATTATTAGAATATCTTTTACCAATTTTTTTAAAAATTGTAAATAGTCTTTTGATATAAATTTTTCGATATCTTTTTTTTCTATAGTTATTTTATTTTTAAAATAAAAATTTTTTTTTAATTTAGATGGCCATTTAAATTTTGAATAAGTGTAGTCAATCAGATGATTTTCTATGCATAATAGCCTTTTATTATATGATTTAATTAAGTTAAATTTTAAATCATTTTTTAAAAATTTTATTAAACTTTTAGCTCTGGGATATTCTATTCCATGGAAACCATTATTTAGCCTAACATCCGATAATTTAATTGATTTATAATTGGAAATAACATCATTGCTATTTTCAATCAATTCAATACTAATTTTTTTTTTAAATTTAGATTTTAAATGGAAAGCCAAAAGACATCCATACAATCCTGCGCCAATAATTCGTATTTTAAAAATCTTGTTATTATTCATCTAAAGTTAAATTTTTTTTATTACTTTCAAAATTAGATATATCTTTAAAGATACTATTTAAGATATTAAAATAATGGTCGAAATTAAACTTTGCATGTGAAGTTGATAAATAAATTTTATTTTTAGCGAGTATCTTATGTTTTAAAAACTCTTTTGTAATATATTTTTTATATTTATCGAAATTTTTACTTAAAATTTCAAATTCACATAACGCGTCTAGGCCCTTGATTTCAATTGGTAGATTATTATCCTTTGCAATTTTCACCCATTCATTTTTTATATTTTTACCTAATTTTGTTATAATTTCCCATGACCTTTGTTCGCTCATTTGTTCAAGAGTTGCTAAAGCTGCAGAGGATCCAATTCTTTCTGTCCAAAATGTGCTACTAATAAATGTTTTTTCAAAAGACTTCATAACTTCTTTTTTTCCCAGAATAGCATTTATGGCATAGCCGTTTCCTAATGCCTTACCTAGAATAAGGACGTCAGGTTTTACATTAAATTTTAAATGTAAGCCTCCATATGTTTCCCTGAAACCTGATGTGCATTCATCAAAAATAAGAATTATATTTTTTTTCTTTGTTAGTTTTCTTATTTTGTTTAAATAATCTTTTTTTGGATAATGATCTCTTGATACTTCCATTTTAACAGCTGAAATTTTGTGATTATTAACTATATTTTCTAAATCTTGAAAGTTATTAAATTTAAAAGGTAAAGATGTATTTTTTAGATTACTGGGCACACCACCTGGATTTACATTTTTAAATAAGTGATTGTCTAAGTTAGATCTTTTCGAGATGTTCCCCGATAAATACCAATCATGCCATCCATGATAACCACAAACTGCAACTTTATCTAAGCCATTAGTTGCCCTAGCTAGTCTTATTGCAACTGCATTTGCCTCTCCCCCAGTTCTAGTAAACCTTACCATATCGGCCCAATCGTGCATGGATATTAATTTTTCAGCGAGGTAGACTTCTTCCGGAGCATTAAGAGTAGATAAATTACCTTTTGAAACTATAGTTTTTACTGCTCTATCTACATGAGTATTTGAGTATCCAAGAGAATTAGTACCTAACCCCATTAAAGATAAATCGGTGTATATATTCCCATCTATTCCCCATATTTTATATCCTTTTGTTTTTTTAAAATAAGTCGGCCAACTTGCTTTTACAAAATTTTCTTGTCTTTTTGAATAAACCATACTGCCACCAGGTATAATTTTTTTTGCTCTATTCCAAATTACGTTACCATTATTTACCTCTGTAATATCTTGTTTAAGATTATTTTTATTTTTTAAAATTATTTTCTGAAGCTGCTGCCAATTATAATCAATAACTTTTGGGTTTTCAGTTATAAAGGTTTTAATTTTATTAAAATCTCCTAAGGTATCTAGAGATAATTTTATTTCAGATAAATCAGTTTTATTTTTGACATTTTTAGTTTTAAATTTACCTGAATATTTTATTACTGGTGTAACATGCTCTTTTTGAAATGGCGTCTTAATTAAGTAATTTGATTTTTGGAGAGACTGAAAATTAAAAATTTCGAAATCTAATCCATCTGGGAAGGTCTGTGGATTAGTGTTTGTGATAAAATCATATTTATATTTTATTAAGTTGTATATTTGATTATCTAAAATTGTGGTATCAATAAATATACAATCTCCTGTTAATCTTACAATAATTTCAGAATTATAAAATTTAGCAGTATCTAAAAATCTTTTAAAAACATTCTTCTCACTTCCTCTATAAATACTCACATCAAATTTATTCAAATATTTATAAAGTTTGTCATTATTTTTATTTTTTGGTATTGCGAAAATTATTTTATTTAAAATTTTTGATTTACTTAATCTTTTTATTAGTAGAGATAAAGTTGTCTCATTATTATAAATCTTTGTTAAAACTTTATTTTTATATCTTTTAGATCCTAATCGGGCTTGAATTATGGCATGAATATTTGTTTTCAATGTTTAACCAATGATTTTAAATAATAGTCTAATTATTTTTTTTTGATCTGTTATTTTTAGATTATAAAATAGAGGAATTGAAAGACACTCAGAATAGTATTTCATTGATGATTTAAAATTTTTGTATATGGATCTTTCCTCTATTTTAAAATAAGGATGAAGGTATAGTGGTATATAATGTACTTGAGTGATTATAGCGTTTTTTTTTGAGGTAATTCATAATTTGGGACCTTGATTTTCTTATTGCAGTGAAATTAATTTTTATAACACAAAGGTGACATGAACTATTTTCAATGTTCTCTGTGTGTAACAATTTTAGATTTTTAAATTTTTTAAAACTGGATAAATATTTTTTATATAAATTTCTTCTTTTTATTAAAAATTTATCAATTTTTTTCATTTGAGATAATCCTAATGCTGACTGAATATCAGTTAATCTATAATTATATCCTAATTCTTGCATTTCATAATACCATGGATTTTTAGAAGAACCTGTGTGGGAATATTTACGATTTAACATTTTATCATCTAATTTATTTATACCGTGACTTCTGATCCTTAATAAACTTTTATAAGTATCCTTGTTATTTGTAGTAACCATTCCACCTTCACCAGTAGCAATAGTTTTTACTGGATGAAATGAAAAAACAGACATGTCTGAGTAAAAACATGATCCAACTTTTTTATTATTTTCATAGCTCGATCCAAGAGCATGAGCTGAGTCCTCGATTACAAAACAATTATATTTTTTTGCTAGTTTAGAAATTCCGTACATATCACATGTCCAGCCAGCAAAATGAACAGGTACGATTAGTTTAATATTTTTATTTTTTTTTAATTTTTGTTCTAATTTATTTAGGTCAATTAAAGCTTTTGAATTGGTGTCAATAAATTGGACTTTGTTTTTTAAAAATAATGCTGCATTTGCTGTAGAAACAAATGTTATAGAAGGTACTAAAACTGTATCTTGTTTTGATAAGTTTAGAGACTTATAAGCTATATGTAAACCTGCGGTACAACTAGAAACTGCGACAGCATATTTTGATCCAACATACTCTCTGACAAAGTCTTCAAAATAATTTACGTATTTTCCTTGTGTTAAAGGTTTATTTTTTAAAACAGATATAACTGATTTAATATCATTATTATCTATGAAATGTCTACCATATGAAATCATTTTTTATTTATAACATTTATAAAAATTATTGAGATTACTATTTATACTAATTGTTTTTAAATTTAGTTTTTTTTTTAATTTTTCATTACTAAGTGCCATATTTGTGGGTCTTTTACAAAGACTACTTTTTTTGGTTATAGATGAATTTACTATAAGGTTTTTATTTAGACCAAAAGTTTCTGCTAATTTAATTCCAAATTCAAACTTGGATATCTTTTGATCAGTACTAATATTATAAATACCATTAATATTACTTTTTGCTAAAATAAGAATAAATTTTGATAAGTCTCCAATATACATTGGTGTATAAAAGACATCTGAAAATAAATTTATTTTTTTTTCATTTTTCAATGATTTTAAGATTTTCTCAGCAAAAGAATTTTTTTTTTGAGATATACCAAAAAAATTAGTCCTCAAAATTAAGCTTTTTGGGCAAACTGTTAATACTTTTTGTTCAGCAATATATTTTGTTTTAGCGTAATTATTTACAAGAGTTACTGCACTTCTCTCTGAATTTTTAGATTTATTAAACCCAAATAAGTGATCTGTTGAGATATGAATAAATTTAATTTTTAGTTTTTTTGAAATCTTAGCTAAATTTACTGCTGTATTAATATTAATATTTCTAGCTAGATTTTTATTTGTTTGACTTTTTTCTACATTTGCTAATCCAATTGTATTAATAATTATTTTTGGTTTTAAATTAATAATATTATTTTGTAAGTCTTTGAATTTTAATGCATTGCAAAATATTGATTTATTTTTTGGGATTTTATTTGTATTAGATTTATTTAGGAGTGCATAGACATCAAATTTGTTATTTAAAAAATTATATAGGTTACCTCCCAAAAAACCTGATGCGCCTGTAATTAAAATAATATCATTCAAAACTTATTTTATGTTTAAGTTTAAGCCATTTTTTAAACTGATTTTTTGACATCCATTGATTATTTGTGTATGAGTCATAGCTAAATTCAGGATTAACTAATTTACCTTTTTTTATTCTTTTTTTATCTTTATACCACTCAAATATACTTGGTAAAATTTTAAAATATTTTTCATACTCATATGTATAGGGGCTATCTTCTTTACCTATCATTTGTTCATGGAGTTTTTCCCCCGGCCTTATACCTATTACTTCAATATCCTTAGAATTTGCAAAAGCCTCTGCAATATCTATGATTTTTATAGATTGCAACTTATTAACGTAAATCTCACCACCATACATATCATTAAATGCTAACATCACTAAACTTACACAATCATCTAATTCGGTAATAAATCTTGTCATTCTTTTATCTGTAATTGTAATTTTTTTCTTATTTTTATATTGATCCAAAAAAAAAGGAATTATAGATCCTCTAGAACCCATAACATTTCCATATCTAACTATTGAAAATCTTGTTTGCTTTTCTGTTAGATATGAATTTGCAGCTATAAAAAGCTTATCAGATGCTAATTTTGTTGCCCCATAAAGGTTTATTGGAGAGGAAGCCTTATCAGTTGATAAAGCAACTACTTTTTTTATTTTTCTATCTGTGCAAGCTTCAATTAAATTCATAGCACCAATAATATTTGTTTTTATACACTCCATTGGATTGTATTCAGCAGTTGGCACAATTTTTGTAGCTGCAGCATGTATAACAAAATCTACATTGTTTAATGCTCTTTTTAATCTTGATATGTCTCTGATGTCTCCAATAAAAAACCTTAATCTATTATTATTTTTAAATCTTATATTCATTTCCCATTGTTTAATTTCATCTCTAGAAAAAATAATTATTCTTTTACATCTAGTATTTTTTAACAAAAAACTGACAACTTCATTCCCGAATGAGCCTGTTCCACCAGTTATTAATATTGATTTATTATCTAAATTCATTTTTATGTTTTATAATATATATAAGTTATCTCATATTAAGAAACCTAAATTATTTCTTATAAAGGCTTGCATTTTTTAATGTATATTT
>MDTB01151016.1_pt1 | contig 16220 bp, 14 predicted proteins | sample 811161 | NCBI WGS metagenome assembly MDTB01 (sample SAMN05326650, study PRJNA326480) | marine metagenome | isolation source: seawater | place: Mediterranean Sea | collected 2009 | reverse complement strand
GCAAGTTAGTTTATCTGATCCTAACGGAGCAGTTGGTCAATTCTCTTTCACAGTAAATGTAATCGGAGATATTTTGTTAACATGGGATGAAGGTAATGGAGGAGATATGTCATTGATTTATGATACCGTTGATTTCGAAACCTCTCCTAAAATGACAGTATCTTACACTGGGACTGAAACATTCTCCAATACTGAAGTTACTTGGCAGATATGTAACACAATAACTGGAACTTGCCACTCTCTCGGAACAGTTGAACAATTTGGAGTAGAATTTGATGTAGTTTCAGTCTATCCTGAAGGACTTAGAATGGGTGACGAAATTAAGGTAGACGTAATTGCTACGGATACTTCTGATTTCGATTATAAGAGTATGAAATCATTCAGTTTGATGGCTTCGGAACCAGTAATTATTGATTCAGATGGAGACGGTGTTGCAGATTCTGAAGACGCATTCCCAGAAGATCCAAATGAAACTCTAGATACGGATGGAGATGGGGTTGGAGATAATGCCGACGCATTCCCAGAAGATGCATCCAAATCTGAAGAGGCAAGTGCATTTTCATCTTCTGGAGATTCATTAATCATGATTCTTGGAGTTGTAGGATTATTCCTTGTTGCAGCCGTTGGGCTTGGTCTCCTGTTTGTTGCTAGAAAGAATAGAGTTCCAGAAGCTGTTGATTGGTCTAAGACAATTCCAGCCGCCGATCAGTCTGCAAATTCAATGTATGGTGGGGCCGAACATCTCTTCCAACAGCCTGTAGTTCAAGCCCCTCCTATTCAACAAGGTCCACCATTACCTGCTGGTGGACTTCCTCCAGGTTGGACAATGGAACAGTGGGCATATTATGGCCAACAGTATCTGGATAATGGCGGAAAACTTTGAGATTTTAATTGAAAATTGTATTTTTTTCTATTACGCACCTTCAAGAATGAGGCCTAGACATCATTGGTTACTGGGGATACATTATGTCGGACTCTAATATCGATTCTTCTGACATTAAAGAAGAATCTAATGTTGTTGATTCTAATGATGATGAAATCAGTCCAGAAACTCCAAATTGGGCAGATTCTAGTGATACGGGGTCTGAAATATGTACAATCCCGGTAGAAGAGTGGGTGGAAACCCTCACTATTGGTCCTAACACGTTTGAGTCCACTGAAGATGTCCCATTACCAAATCGTCTCGTCGATCAAGTCATTGGTCAAGATGCTGCTTCTATTGTAGTTAGAAAGGCTGCTGAACAGAGACGTCACGTGATTTTGATGGGTGATCCTGGAACAGGTAAATCTATGCTTGCCAGATCAATGACTGAATTCCTTCCCAAAGAACAGATGGAAGATATTCTAGTTTATCGCAATCCAGAAGATGAGAACGAACCAAAGGTTCGTACAGTCCCCGCTGGTAGGGGAGATAGGATAATCAAAGAACGAAAAGCAGCCATTCGTCAACAGAGAGAAAGAACAAATAAGACATTGTTATTCATTCTAATTTTTGTAGGTGCAGCATTAGTTGCAGCAACTATTTCTACAGGAGATATTCTTACACTACTATTTGGTGGATTTATTCTAGCCTTTGGATATTTCTTCCTTCGTTCTCGTTTATCAGCAGCAGATGAAAATAATATTCCGAAATTATTAGTAAAACACGAGCGGGGTGATGATGTTCCGTTTATTGATGCTACTGGTGCTCTTGCAGGTGCACTTCTAGGCGATGTTCGTCACGATCCATTTCAGTCTGGTGCAGATTTAGCAACACCTGCTCACGAAAGAGTTGAGCCAGGTTCAATTCATCGTGCACATTACGGAGTCCTGTATATTGATGAAATTAACATGTTAAGAATGGAAGAACAGCAGGCGTTACTTACTGCAATGCAGGAGAGGGCCTTACCTATTTCAGGAAGAAGCGAAAGAAGCAGTGGAGCATTGACAAAAACTGAACCAGTCCCCTCTGATTTTATCTTAGTTGCAGCAGGAAATCTAGATTCGATGGAAAGAATGCATCCAGCGTTAAGAAGTAGAATTCGAGGATATGGTTACGAAGTTTATGTAAACACAACCATGGATGATACAGATGCAAATCGCAGACGTCTTATTCGATTTATCGCTCAGGAAGTAAAGAATGAGATGAAAAAGAAATCAGGTAAACCAATTCCACACTTCAACAGGGCAGCTGTTGGTTTAATTCTGAAAGAATCTCAAAGAAGAGCAGGAAGACGTGGAAAACTGACTCTTCGTTTGAGAGAATTGGGCGGCCTTGTACGAGTCGCAGGAGATTTAGCGGCAGAAGAAGATGCTCCTATAGTCACGCCCGATCATATCACTCGTGCGAGAATAATTGCTAAACCCCTTGAACAGCAAATTGCAGATCGTTACATCGAAAGACAGAATGAATATGCAATGTTGGTCAACAGTGGTGCTCGAGTAGGTAGAGTAAACGGGTTAGCAGTCCTTGGCGCAGATTCTGGATTATCTGATTTTTCGGGTATTGTGCTACCTGTAGAGGCTTTAGTTACCCCTGCTCAAGGTAGAAATGGAGCAGTTTATGCCACTGGTGGTCTTTCTGACTTGGCTAAAGAGAGCGTTACTAATATCAATGCAGTTGTCAAGAAATTGACTGGTAAAGATATTGCAGATTATGATATTCATGTTCAATTCCCTGGAACCCATGGAGTAGATGGAGATAGTGCATCAATTACAATGGCTACAGCAATAATTAGTGCATTTGAAGACTTGCCGGTCGACCAAAATTTGGCCATGACAGGCAGTCTTAGCGTAAGAGGAGAGGTTTTGCCGATAGGAGGCGTAACTGCGAAGATTGAGGCTGCTGCTAAATCAGGTATTACTCGAATAATCGTGCCTCGAACTAACATGAGGGATGTTTTAATTGATGAAAAGTATCAAGCTATGGTTGATGTTATTGCCGTAGATTCCTTAGATGAGGTTCTTGAGCACGCTTTGATTCAGAGTGAAGAAAAGGATAGTTTGGTGGATAGATTGTCTAAGGTTGTTGACAAGTTGACCTCTATACCAGATAAAAGCCCAGTATGAATTAAAATCCTAAGATAGATAAAATCCATACGATTGGATCACCGAAGATTACCGCAAGAGGTATACTCGGTAAAACATACACTAGGAATGGATGTTTCTTTGTTATCCATGCTTTAGTTTCACCTAATTGACCTAATTCATCAATTTTGGTAGCAATTGTATCTGAGTTTTCCTTAGTTCTCTTTGGTCTCATTCTGACAGAAAGCTTTCTTTCCCCATCCGTTCCATCAATTACTTCACTTAGAATCCACACGTGCTTTCCTCGAATTTTATCTAGTGGCCATTTTTCTGAATGCCAAATCATTTTGATTGGAGATGTAACACCATTAGAGATATTTGAAACAATTGTTCGAATAGGCAAAAGAAGGAAACTAGCAGCGGACCAAACTAGAACAGAAATCATTGGAGGAATCAAAGATGACATTCCAATCACACCAATTCCTGACCACCATGGAAGGGCGATAGCCACTATCATCAATGCCTTTGCATCTGCTCCTCCATGTAGTAATCTCATTCTCCAAGCAAGTTCAATGAATCCTATACAAATACCTAGTCCAATCAGATCTAGCAGAATATTTGCATGTATTAGTGCTAATTCTAGATCTGACCCGTCTATTATCAGGAATAGAGGGGGGTTAGAATGTAAGCCCATAATCCATAGTGCATTTTCTGCATGGAGTATAACACTGCATCCTAATCCAACTAATCCTAAAACATACCATGAGAAAACAGCCCAATCAAGATATGAGCCATTTTTCATATCGTTAAGTGAGGGTGTTCCTATCACACTAATTGATGCCCAAGCAACTATGCCTAATGCAAGTAAAATTAGTGGTAAATCCGCTTCTAGTAACATCATTTCGATACATAAGAGAAAAACAATAGCTACCCCCCATCTTATCCACCAGTCATTTGGTACTCTTCGAGTCCAATGATCCATAGCAGCGGCACCACCCATGCAAAGTAGTAGAATTGTCAAACGAAGAAGTCCGACGAAATCTGAGGGGGCCACTGTCCACATCTGATACGGCTAAATTCTACAATGAACTTAAAGTCGGCCGTCCTCCAACCACGGAATAGTGCGGAAGGATGTGTAGAAGCCATGAACGATGTAAATACGCGAATCCAACAAATTGCTACTGTCCTTGAACAACTTCAGGACAGCCAGGTTCCTCGAAATATTCGCAAGTCTGCGAAGGAAGCAACTACTGATTGGTTACTAAATCAGGATAAGGAAATGGATGTACGTTTAGGAATGACAGCAAGTAAGTTAGATGAGATTTTCAACGATGCGAATCTTCCTATCCACTTTGGACCTCTTTGCCTTCAAATTCAAACTGCTCTCGAAGCTCTTCTTCGAGAAGTGCAATAGAGTTCTTGAGACTATTCTAAATGAAGTGCGATGAGCAATGTGATGATGATAATCATCAACGTTGCTTCTTCTCAACTATCTTTGGGCGGAGGCCCTTGTAGCCACATTTCCTACATTTCAGTGGCTTCTTTCGACCTCTATGAGTTGCTGAGCATTTCATGCAGACCCACTTGTGTAGGTTGCGCACTTCCGCCTCAGGGAACCGGGCCATGGCATCGGGGACCAATCCACCCTTCATAACCGCATCGGATGGAGTAATGTTCTCTCTTCACACAGAGGCATCATTCAAAGGCCTCAGTCGCCCGACACTAATCATGCCTGCTACAGTAGTCCTCGGAGCACAGTGGGGAGACGAAGGAAAAGGAAAATTGGTTGATCAATTAGCGTCAGAAGCGGATTGGGTAGTTCGTTTTCAAGGGGGATCGAACGCAGGACACACAATTGTGATTGGAGAACGTAAATTAGCGTTCCATCATCTTCCAAGTGGTATTACTTACAGCCATTGTAATTTGGTACTTGGGGATGGAATGGTAATCGACCCATGGAAGTTGGAAGAAGAATTGGATTCATGGTTTGCTTTTGGGGGTGAAAGACCCGAAGGAGAACGATTATTTATCTCAGAACGAGCTCACATTACATTACCATATCATCGAATTTTAGATGGGGCAGACAAAGAAATTGGGACCACAGGAAGAGGAATAGGCCCTACATATAGGGATGCAATAGATCGTATTGGAATTCGATTTGTTGATCTACCTTCTGTACTGAAAGATGATGCTAAAGTTACTTTGATGGTTAATCGAATGAATAGCCAATTGACCGCAGCAGGTCTTGATTCAAGCATCGATAAGTTGACATTGACAAACGATCTTGAATGGATTCAGAATCGATTTGGTGAATCTGTTCGACCTACAGGAGTAATGATAGATCATTCTTTGAAGCGCGGAGAATTTGTCTTATTAGAAGGTGCACAAGGAGCTTTACTAGATATTTCACAAGGAACATATCCGTATGTAACCAGTTCAGTTACCAGTAGGGCAAATGCAACTCATGGGGCAGGAGTTCACCCAGGTCATGTGAATAGATGTATAGGGGTAGTAAAGGCATATACTACAAGAGTAGGGCATGGCCCCTTCCCTGCTGAATTAACAGATGACGTAGGTAAACACCTTGGAGATGTAGGGCATGAATTCGGGACTACTACTGGACGTCCAAGACGTTGCGGTTGGTTGGATATAGTCCCCCTTCGTCATGCAATGAGGGTGAATGGATTTGATGAAGTAGTATTGACCAAATTAGACGTTTTAGGAGGAATAGATGAAATTGAAATTGTTATTGGTTATGATATCGATGGTTCACAGGTTCATGAATTTCCTGCTGATATTGGGTTATTAGAGAAGGCTACACCCGTCACAATGAAATTACCCGGTTTTTCACCGCTATCTCTTGATGAATGGCTAAAATTGTCTAGAGAAGCAAGGGCTACCGGTCAAGGATACTCAGTATTGCCTCAAGAAGCACAAGTGTATATTGAGACAATAGAGAAGTTACTAGGAGTTCCAGTTACTAGTGTAGGAGTAGGCCCCGACCGTGAAGCTTCAATTGAGAAGTCTGAATGAACCCAAGATTCATTTTCTAATCGTTCATACGGCTGGATATGGGCTTCAAGAAGAGGGCACGAGCAAATCGTCCACTGAAGCCTTAAAAACCTAAATCTTGCTTATGTAAGAGTCTCAATAAGAAGGCGAACTTCCAATGCTGTTCGCCTCCTAAGCCTGATCGTAAAGTATCCATTGAGCAATCTGCTTAAACCCAAGTTTCATGTTCAACCTTTCACACCGCTATGTATGGGCTTCAAGAAGAAGGCACGGGCAAATCGTGCCCCGAAGGCTAAGAAAGTCAAATCTGATGAAGAAGAAGGAGAAGTCCCTTGCGATGTTGCTGGATGTGAAAAATGGGCAGACAAGCGATTTGGTGGGCGTTCTATTGCAATAGATAATGCAATTGATGTATGGGGTGATGATGGACTAAAGAGAGATGTCAGAAGGGTTCGAATTTGTCGTCCTTGCTATCGTGAATGGAAGAAAGCCAAAAAGGATGAGCCAGATCAATATTGATTTAGCAGTTTATTTCCATTCGGGATTTGGAGACCACCACATACAGGTAGAACTTGGTTTAGGCCAGTCATCTGGTAATTCTCCTATATTTTCTATCAATGAAATAAAGAAATGACGATGTTTTTCTAATATCATTTGAACTTCTTTTCCTCGAATTGTTTTACCTCGCGAAGGAACAATTACTTCTGGTTTAAGCGTAATAATTCTCTCTATTGATTCTAGCATTTTTGGTATATTTCCTGTAGGTAAATCTGTTCTTCCCGGATACTCTGGTGATGGAATTAAATCACCTGCAAAAAGAATAGATAATTCTGGAATGAAAAATGAAGAATGACAGTTCGTATGGCCAGGAGTGTAGATACATCGAATATTTCCTCCCCCAAGATCCATTTCCCATCCATCTGTAAGAGGTATTGTTTCAGTTACTGGCATATCTGAATCATATCTTGATGCCCAAGTAGTGAGTTGATCGTTTGAAATCAAAGAATTTGAAGCAGCAGGATGAATAAAAATAGGTGCATCAAATTTTTTACTGAGGAAATTTGCTGCTCCCGAGGTATCATAATGCCGATGAGTCAACAAAATAGCCTCGATTTTAGGTAATAATTCAATTTTAGAATTGATACGTTCTTCGATATTTACTTGATGCCAAGAAGTTCCCGAATCTATCAAAACACTTTTTTCGGATCCTGCAACAATTGAGATGCTCGTGTCATGGTGAATGCCGGGTAAACGGATGACTTCCACATACGTTGATTCATCCTCTTATGAATCAAGGTATTGCTTGTCACTAAGCTTTCTAGATAACCATAAAAAAGTAAGATTAATATACTCTGGAGTCGAACTATACAACCCAGAGTTGGTAAGAGAGTGATAAAATGGAACCCAAGAAAAAAACAGAATTAGAAAAGTCAAACGACAGCCGGAGGGGCGGAGAATTCGTATCCTCTCCTCGTCCAAGTCAGGCACAAAGAAGAACAGATGGTCAATCTGAACCTTGTCAATTGTGTGGATCTAATGAATGGGATACTGATATTTCTCGGGGTGAGACCGTTTGTTCTGTTTGTGGTTTTGTAGTTGAACAGAATATGATTGATCCCGGAGCAGAATGGGTGAATCACTCTGATGGGGCAGATCGCTCTAGAGTGGGTGCTCCAACTACAGTTAGTCTTTCAGACAAGGGTCTATCGACAATTATTGACAAACGTGATTTGATTGGCGGAAAAGCCAGGTTAAATGGAATGTCTTCTAAACAAGTTCGAGATTGGAGACGAAGAGCAACAATTGATCAACGTTCAAAGACTAGAGATAGTAGATCAAGAAATTTGGCTAAAGCTATGCAATTTATTCGTGATAGAGGAGACCTTCCACCTCAATTAAGAGATCAAGCAAGTGGCCTATATCGTAAAGCAGTAGAGAAGGGATTAGTTACAGGCAGATCGATTAGGGGTGTTACTGCTGCATGCGTATATATTGCAGCTCGTGAAGCCCGAATTCCCAGAAGAATAGAAGATATTGCAGAAAGATTTGATATGATTTCAGAGGTTGAAGTAAAAGAACTAAAACGTACAATTCGTTTAGTCGCCCGTGAATTAGGGACTCATCATATTTCTGGTCCAACAGAGTATCTAGATAAATTTCATTCAGATCTTCAATTACCTCCTAGAGTATTAGGTAGAGCTAATGAAATTTGGAATCAAACTAAGGAAGATCTCGCTTGGCAAGGAAAGAAACCTTCGGGGATTGCAGGTGTCTTACTATACCGTGCCGCTGCAGATTGCGGGTCTAATCGCACCCAGAATGAAGTTTGTAGCGTATGTGGGGTCAGTGAAGTTACACTTAGAGGATTGTTGAAAATTTTGAATCAAAGAGTAGCAAAATTAGAAGATTCCTAATTCAAATTGAGCATCTTCCGAAGCATGTATTTTTGGGTCCCATCTAGGTGACCAAACCAGATTAACATGTACCGAATCGACACCTTCTGTTTCAAGCCCAGCACGGTGAACTGCAGCCATTATTTCAGGTGCAGCAGGACATCCTGGCGAAGTTAAAGTAAGATCAATTTCAGCATGGATAGTCTCTCCCTGCTCCTCAATTCTAACATCATAAATCAGTCCAAGATCTACTACTCCTATTTTCATTTCAGGGTCCTGTACTGGCCTGATTGAATCAATTACATTTTCTGATAAGCCCATTGTTATGCCCCCTCTGACATATTTGCCGCAGTATTTCTAATCATTTCAAACATATTCAGAAATCCATTAGCTCTTGATGGAGTTAGTGATGCCTTGACATCCATCTCATCAACGAAATTTGGACTAAGGCATGCTACTTGTGAGGGTAGTAATCCATCTACACCGATTGCTAAAATAGCAATGAGTCCTTGTACTAGATTTGCATCTGCTGCTCCGTGAATTTGAAAGCCTCCATTTCCGTCGAGCTTACACTCTACGTGAGCTTCTGATTGGCATCCTTTTACCCGATTCTCTTCGGTCCATTTTTCGGTTTGAAGTTCATGAGGTAGTTTTTCAGCATACTCAAAAAGTAATTCATATCTTTCCATTCTGTCGAAACATTCCTTGAATTCGTTAATGATAATTGTTAGAGGAGCAGGCCAATTAGTCATCTTTTCACCTTTTATTCTAATCAACCAAATCGTTTCACAATATTTGTTAGATGCTCGACAAATGAATTCGCTTCTTCTTTAGTATTGTATATCCAAAATGATATCCTAGCGGTACTCGATACTCCCAATGCCTCCATTAGCGGTTGCGCACAATGATGCCCGGTTCTAACAGCAAAACCACCCGAATCAAGTAGATGTGCGAGATCCTCTGCATGAATTTTTTCATGTAAAAACGATACGACACCAGAGCATGATTCAAGGTCATGACGTCCATAGATTTTGATTCCAGGGATTGTTGACATCTTGGCGGCTGTTTCTCTAGCAAGATTAGATATATGTTCGTGTACTTCTTTCATATCAAATGGAGAAAGCCATTCAACAGCTGCATGCCATCCGAAGGCTTCAGCAATTCTAGGGGTCCCAGCCTCAAATTTTTGAGGTCCTTTTTGAAATGTTGAACCTTCAAGAGTTACAGTTTCAATCATATCTCCTCCTGTAATGAAAGGATCCATAGTTTCCATAATTTCCGGACGTACGAAAAGCCCTCCGATTCCGGTCGGTCCGCCCATTTTATGCGAACTCAATGCCAAAAAATCACAGTTCATTTCAAGAAAATTAATTCTTTCATGAGGTGCTGCTTGAGCCGCATCAATCATTACAAATGCTCCTTTACCGCCATTACCTTTTGATTTTGAGAGTTGAATAATTTTTTCAATATCATTTCTGACCCCTAATACGTTTGAAGTATGAACTACGCATACGAGATTTGCATCAGAAACAGCCATCTCAAAGGCATCCATGTCCAAAGTTAATGTGTCTCTCTCTAGGGGGATGTATCTGATTTCTATTCCCCTCTCTTTCGATAGAATCTGCCAAGGCACGATATCAGCATGGTGTTCCATTTCTGTTGTTACAATAACGTCGCCTTTGCTAAGATTTGCTCTTGCCCAACCATAGGCAACTAAGTTAATTGCTTCAGTAGTTCCACTAGTGAAAATCAAATGATCTCTAGGCGCTCCAAAATATGCAGCAATTTCTGTTCGAGCATTTTCATATCCTTCCGTTGCTTCTCCCGCTAAAGTATGTACTGCTCTATGGACATTAGAATTTGTATTCTCATAATATGAGTTCATTGCTTCAATTACTTGTCTAGGTTTTTGAGTAGTCGCTGCATTATCAAGATAAACTAATGGACGACCTCCATCCATGGTTCTTGTTAAGATGGGGAAATCTGACCTGATAGCCTTCATTCTTGCATCATCCATAGTATCCCGAAGGGATAACTGGATTTCAACCCGTGTATCGGTCATATCAAATTGAGGTGTTTCTCTATACGCTCAACTAACCATCCATGAAGTAGATTGGAACCCATGTCCGAAAGTGGAGTATTCAGGAAAGCCGCAATTAGAGCAGCCCTTGCTTGTTCTTCATCAAGTCCTCTAGTTGAAAGATAGAAAAGTTGTTGTTCATCTATTGGTCCATTCGCAGTTCCATGTCCACATCCAACTACCTCACTCTCAAGTACTTCTAATTCTGGAATAGAGTTCGCCTTAGCTTTTTCAGAAAGTAATAAATTATGGAAAAGTTGACCTGCATCCGCACCTTTTGCTCCGGCATCAATTCTCAACATTCCTGTTCCAGTAGTGTTACTTTTTCCACCACAGGCAGAATGCCATTCCAATCTGCTATGTGTCTGCCTCCCTGAGTGTGTGATTTCAATGTGTGAATCTAGATGGTTTTCATTTGATGAAAGGATAGATCCATTTACTTTGAGAGACGATCCAGGTTCATTGAGCCAATGTCTAATGTCAATTTTAGCTTGTGAAGAAGAAGCATTAACTGTTCCTGCTTTTACTTGCGCATCTCTACATAAGGAAAGAGCATCACATCGAACTAATCTGTTTCCTGTGATTTGAGTTACTACATCATTAATTATTGAATTAGATCCATATTGCCCTTCTCTGAGAATTCCTGTCCAATTTGCATTTCCTTCTATTAGAGTAATTATCTCTGCTTCTACTTGACTTCCAATATCAATCAGTAATCTCGATGCACAAATATCTCCTGAAGTTGTAATTGTAACAATTAGTGGAGTTTCTACTTTTATCTTATTCTCTATCTTAAGGATCATCGTTTTTTTAGCGACCGCTGCAATAAATTTTGGAGCAGCAGTACCATGATCGAAATCTAGTTCATGTCCTAATCTTTCTATGTCGGATTCAGTAGCAGGTTCAATTGTGATTCCATCTGGAACTGATGTCCCATCTACAAGAGAAATTGAAATTTCGGGCGACTCAGATTGTGGGACTTCATTTATTGTACCAGTTGGATGTGCCCTTTTCCAAGGCGTGTATCTCCAGATATGTGCGGCCTTGTCAGTATTTGCATGTTCGAGATATGGTGAACTCATATCGATTTCTCACCCAATGCTTCCTTCCATTTCAAGAGACATCAATTGATTAAGTTCAACTGCATACTCCATGGGTAATTCACGAGTAAAAGGTTCAAAGAAACCGTTCACAATTAGTGCTAATGCTTCTTCTTCTGAATGTCCTCTACTCATTAAGTAGAATAGTTGGTCGTCACTGACTTTACTCACTGAGGCTTCATGTTCACATCTGGCTCCAGAATTACCAACTTCCATTGTTGGATAAGTATCTGAACGACTTGCTTCGTCTAATAGCAGTGCATCACAAACTACGTTTACTTTGCAATTTTCTGCTTTAGGAGAAACTGTAACCATCCCTCGGTAAGATCCTCTTCCTCCATTTTTACTGATGCTCTTCGAGAGGATTTTACTTGTCGTATTACTTGCTAAGTGATGGATTTTAGCACCTGCATCTTGATGCTGTCCTTTACCAGAATAAGCAACTGAAATGACCTCAGCATGCGATCCTTCTCCCTTCAATATCACAGCAGGATATTTCATCGTGAGTTTTGATCCAATATTTCCATCAATCCATTCAATTGTTGCATTCTCGTGAGCCACTCCTCGTTTAGTAACTAAATTATACACATTAGCGGACCAGTTTTGTACAGTTGAATATCTAATATGTGCTCCTGGCATAGCGATTAATTCTACAACCGCAGAATGCAGAGAGTCAGTAGAATATGTTGGTGCAGTACAACCTTCGACATAGTGAATACTACTTCCTTCATCGGCAATAATAAGAGTTCTTTCAAATTGCCCCATATTCTTCGCATTGATTCTGAAGTAGGCTTGTACAGGCATTTCAACATGTACTCCACTTGGAACATAAATGAAAGAACCACCTGACCAAACGGCGGTATTGAGTGCAGAAAATTTATTGTCTGAAAAAGGAACAACAGAGCAGAAATATTCTTTGACAATTCCTTCATATTCTCTCAATCCACTATCCATATCTAGGAAAATCACTCCTTGTTCTTCCAAATCTTCTCTAATGCTATGGTAGACTGCTTCAGATTCATACTGAGCAGTTACTCCAGAAAGCCATTTTTGTTCTGCTTCTGGAATCCCTAATCGTTCGAATGTATTTCGAATATCTTCTGGCACATCTTCCCAGTTTTTCTCAGTAGCATTAGATGATCTCAGATAATAACATACTTTGTCAAAGTCAATCTCTTCAAGCATGTGCATATTACCCCAAGTTGGCATTGGTCTTTCCATAAAGTGGTGGAATGCCTTAACACGAATTTCAGTCATCCATTCAGGTTCATTTTTCAGAGCGGAAATATCTCTTACTACCTGTTCTGAGAGACCATAGTCGAATCGAATAGTTGCATTTTCAGGATCATGCCATCCTGCTTTGTAATCTCCTACCGCTTCTCGTGCATCTTCACTCATTAGCCATCACTTCCTTTTCTATCCAATCATATCCCCTTTCTTCTAACTTATTTGCAAGCTCAGGTCCACCTGATTTCACAATCTTTCCATCGATTAATACGTGGATTTTATCTGGCTTAACATGTTCTAGAATTCTATTGTAATGTGTGATGATTAATGCTCCTGAGTTACTACCTCTAATGGCAGCGTCTACACCTTGAGCTACAGTTCTTATACCATCAATATCTAAACCTGAATCGGTTTCATCTAAGATAGCTAATTTTGGTTTGATTAACATCATTTGTAGAATCTCAAATCGTTTTTTTTCCCCTCCACTAAACCCGTCGTTTACGTATCTAGCCAAGAAAGATCGATCTAATCCTAATTGTTCCATTCCTTCTTTTAATAAATTCCTGAACTCAGGACCCTTTGCTGCCTCTTCACCGTTGATTGCAGAAACAGAACGACGTAGAAAATTCCCTACTTGTAATCCAGGCACAGAATGCGGATATTGGAATGAAAGGAATACTCCTGCACGTGCTCTCTCATAAGATTCCATTTCTAACAGGTCTTCTCCATCAAGTTTCACATTTCCGTTAGTTACTTCATAGTCTGGATGACCCATTAAAACATGAGCTGTAGTCGATTTCCCACTTCCATTTCTTCCCATCACTGCATGAACTTCGCCGGGTAGAATTTCGAGGTCAATTCCTTTCAGAATTTCTGTTTCATCGATAGAGGCTTTCAGCCCTTCGATTTTTAAAAGTGGAGTGACGCTCATGCTGTTTCATCCTGTCGTGGTATTGGTTGTTTATCAACTCGTGGTTTTGGCTGTGTGCTTTAGATTAAATGTATTGTCTATTGTGGGTCAATTGAGTGAACCCAATGTCTGACGACCTTGCTGACGAATATCGCAATCAAATACGTCTTCAGATGCATGAAGAAGCTAATCGCCGTCTTCAAGAAGTAATCGATCCAAGAGAAGATGCGAGAGTTCTAGCACTATCGATAATAGAATTAGTCAACGATTCAGATTTTTCAGACCAAGAAGAGGGTATTCATCCTGATCTTATTCCTTCTCTAATGGCCCGTTTGGGTGATGTCCGAGCATCATTGACTGGGCATGGAGGGGCTTTGACCGTTAGAGAAGGTGAAATTGAAGAAAATGACTTTGTAAAACTTGTAGTAGGATTGGATGGGGCTTGTGTAGCATGTGGTGCTGCGCCCAATACGTTAAGCCAAATTCAGACAGATCTTCTTTTTGATGAAACAATCAAAACAATATTTTTTGATATTGGGATTCTAGATCATTACGATGGAATAGTTAAGGATTTTTTACTTGAAAAGAGTGGAGTCAACTTTTGTTGACCACTTCATTTTTCTCGAATTGTTTGTAATTTTAGTCGTAAGTGTCATCATAGAATAGACAGGCGGGAGCATATGGGTGCGGGGTTCGATACGTCTCCTTGTCGCCCTCAAGATTTAGGTAAGTTTGAGGTAAAAGAAAGAGATGGAGTTGCTCGAATAGGCCGTCTTTTTACAAATCATGGAATATTAGAGACTCCTATGTTACTTCCAGTTGTTAATCCCAATATTCGTACTATTGAACCTCGAGAGATGTGGGATGACTTTGGGGTTCAAGCTTTGATTACCAATTCTTATGTGATATGGAAACATGAAAAATTACGAGTCCCAGCATTAGAAAATGGTGTTCATGAATTACTTGATTTCCCAGGGATTATTGTTACAGATTCAGGTACTTTCCAATCATATGTCTATGGCGACATTGATGTTGGAGTGAAGGAAATAGTTGCTTTCCAACGGGATATTGGGGTAGATATCGGCACGATGCTCGATGTTTTCGGACGTCCTGATCAACCAATAGAAGAATTGAGAGAAGCAGTTTCTCAAACTATAGAAAGAGCACCATCATCACTTGATGAAGCAGGATCTAATCTCTTGTTGAATGGTCCAATTCAAGGGGGTCTCTATGATTTTCTTCGTTCTGAAAGTGCGGCAAAAATGGGCTCTGTTTCTGGTAAATATAGAGGATTTACAGTCCATCCAATTGGCGGAATAGTTCCAATAATGGAGCGACATAGGTATCTTGATCTTGCAAAAATAATAATTGCAGTTAGGGAGACTATACCTGCAAATAGGCCAATTCATTTGTTTGGATGTGGACACCCAATGTTATTTCCGATGAGTATTGCATTGGGTGTAGACATGTTTGATAGTGCAGCATATGCACTATTTGCGAGAGATGGACGTCTTTTGACTCCTGATGGTACTGTAAGGATAGAGAATTTGAAAGAATGGCCATTTGCATCAAGAATATTAAACGGAATTTCTCCGTCAGAGGTTAGGGAAATGGAGGACACTGAAAGAACTGATTTACTTGCAAGATATAATTTAGAAATTACGCAGGTAGAATTAGCAAGATGTAGAGAAGCAGTTCGTGCAGGAAAGATTTGGGCACTGGTTGAACAACGTAGTCATTCTAGTCCAGAATTACGTGAAGCATTTTTATTTCTGAAAGATAGATTGATTCAAAATAATGATTTTTCATCATCTGAAATTATTCGTTCATCCTCTCCTATACGTTCAGGCTCAGAACGTTGGACATCTGATTCATTTTCTCGTCCTCATTTGCTTCATGCAAATACATTGATTCGTGAACGATGGACTCCACCTTTGAAGAATTGGAAAGGAGAATCCATGCATGAACCCAATATTTTATTGATAAAATCCGGGAGATCTCCTTGGCGTGACTCAGTTAAGTCTGATATTATTCGTGCTTTATCAAAAAATCCTAACCAGATACCCATAATTCAAACTCCAAATGGTTTGTTGCCATTTGATTTGGAGGATTGGGCGCCTCTTTGTCACATTCAAGCATTTGATTCAATCTGGTCTTCTATTCCTTCACCTTCCGATGAAAGCTTGATTGATTTGGGATTAAATGCATCATCACTTTCTATTCTTCAAAGTACTAAAGAAGTAATTGATAGAGAAGTTAGAGTTCAAATTCATGAATGGTTAGAACATAGCCAAATTTCTGCAAAATGCTCTGTATTCTTGGGAGCTACCAGGGAATCAACTGCAAATTGGTTAGATGGAATGAGCGTAGATAGATCTTCTACTGGTAGGATTAGAAATGTATTCTCGGCTGATGGGCGCCACATTCTTTCTCCTCGTTTACGTGATGGAGGTATTTCCTTAACTAATGAAGGAGCCAAGGATTTGCATTCT
>MDTB01069850.1_pt1 | contig 16220 bp, 13 predicted proteins | sample 811161 | NCBI WGS metagenome assembly MDTB01 (sample SAMN05326650, study PRJNA326480) | marine metagenome | isolation source: seawater | place: Mediterranean Sea | collected 2009 | reverse complement strand
TGTCATCAACATATGTTTTTAGTTTTTTTACCTTATTAAGTAGAATTTTAGGCTATCTCAGAGATATATTAATTGCAATATTTTTAGGAGCGTCAATTTTTGCTGATGCATTTTTCGTTGCTTTTAGACTTCCTAATACATTTAGACGACTGTTTGCAGAAGGAACTTTTAATGCTGCATTTATACCCAGCTATGTCTCTGAAAAAACTCAAAATCAAAAGAAAGGAAAAAAATTTGCTGATGAGGTCTTAAGTATATTAGTGCTTATTCTTTTTTTTATAGTTCTTCTTGCTGAAATATTTACTCCTTACTTAGTTTATTTAATTGCACCAGGTTTTTCTGAAGATAGTGAAAAATTTAATCTAGCTGTTCAATTTACAAGAATAACATTTCCCTTTCTTTTATTTGTAAGTATTTCATCTTTTTTTTCAGGGATTTTAAATTCTAATAATAGATTTGCAGCTGCAGCAGCTGCACCAATTATATTAAATATTATTTTAATATTAAGTCTTTTAATATCTTATTTTTTTAATTTAGATTTTGCTAAACAGTTATCATATGGAGTTTCTTTGGCTGGAATAATTCAATTATTTTTTCTAATGTTTTTTACAAAAAAATATTACGAACCATCTATTTTATTCAAAAATAGAATAAGCAGTAAAGTAAAATTCTTTTTTAAGAAACTTTTTCCAAGTATTATATCTTCGGGAGTTACACAAATAAATATTTTAGTTGGCACAATCATAGCCTCTTTTGAAGCAAGTGCGGTATCCTATCTTTATTATGCAGATCGTATTTATCAGATTAACTTAGCTATAGCAGGTATAGCAGTAGGAACTGTTTCCTTACCAGTTTTATCTAAAGCTTTTAAGCAGAAAAATATTTTGAAAATTTCAAATATTCAAAGTAGATCTGTAGAACTTTCACTTTTATTATCAATACCAGCAAGTTTGGGTTTAATCTTAGCTTCTAAAGAAATAGTAAATGCGTTATTTGGATATGGTTCTTTTACTATTGAAAATATTAATATGACAGCATTGGCTTTGAAATATTTTGGATACGGTATTCCAGCATTTGCTTTGATCAAGATCCTATCCAATTTCTTTTTTGCTAGAAACAATACAAAGACGCCATTTTATATTTCATCTTTTATTGTTTTATCAAATATTTTGATAAGCATTACTTTGTTTAATAAAGTTGGGTTTGTTATAATTCCTATTGCTACTTCTATTTCTACATGGCTTGGAGTGATAGTTTATATATATCTGCTCAATGATAAGAATTTTTTATTATTTAAAAGCTATTTACCTAAAAATATTTTCAAGATAATTTTAAATACAGCATTTATGTCTTTTCTTTTGATATTTGCATTAAATTATTATGCAGACTATTTAGACTATAATTATAAATATAAATCTGTTTATTTACTGATAATTGTTGGTTTTGTTGGTAGTGTTTATTTGATATTATGTTATTTGACAGGGATTTTAAAAACAAAAAACTTTAAAATAAATTAAAATGAGTAGTAAAAAATTAGTATTTTCAGGGGTACAGCCTACAGGGAACTTGCATTTAGGAAATTACCTTGGGGCAATAAAGAATTTCGTGTCGTTACAAAATGATATGAATTGTGTTTATTGTGTTGTTGATTTACATGCTATAACTACCTTTCAAAATCCAGATGAATTAAAAAATAATATTTTAGAGACTACAGCGAGTTTTTTGGCAACAGGACTAGACCCAAACAAAAGTATAATTTTTAATCAATCTTCAGTTTCAGCTCACTCAGAACTAGCTTGGATCTTCAATTGTGTATCTAAAGTTGGTTGGTTAAATAGAATGACACAATTTAAAGATAAAGCTGGGTCAGACAAAGAAAAAGCGAGTGTTGGACTTTATATTTATCCAAATTTAATGGCTGCCGATATCTTATTATATAAAGCCACACACGTTCCGGTTGGAGCTGACCAAAAACAACATTTAGAATTAACTAGGGATATAGCTCAAAAATTTAACAAAGATTTTAATTGTAAAGACTTTTTTCCTTTGCCAGAACCTCTAATTCTTAAAAATATTTCTAGAGTAATGAGTCTGAGGGATGGAACAAAAAAAATGAGCAAATCTGAAGAATCAGATTATTCTAGAATTAACCTTAAAGACAGCTCTGATGAAATTGTAAAAAAAATTAAGAAAGCTAAGTCAGACTCTGAGCCCATTCCAGATAATATAAAATCGTTAGAAAAAAAACCTGAAGCATTGAACCTTTTAACTATATATTCTGAAGTATCTAAAACTAACTTAGAAAAAGCTTTAATAGAAATGGCTGGAAAAGAATATTCCTATATAAAAGGTAAACTCGCAGATCTTTTAGTCGCTGAAATTTCACCCATAGGTAAAGAAATTGTTAAATTAATGAATGATAAGACACATTTAACGAAGATATTGAAAAAAGGGAGTGAAAAAGCCAGCATTAAAGCTGAGGAAAACCTAAAAAATATACGTGAAAAAGTTGGCTTGATATAATATATAATATTTAAATGATCCATACAGAGCCAACACCAAACCCTGAGTCTTTAAAGTTTTTGTCTGAAAACATTATTTCAGAAGTTGGGACTGAAGAATTTCAGAGAAAAGATATTAATAAAATTGCAAATCCTTTTATTAAAGAATTGCTAGAATTTAAAGGAGTAGAATTAGTCTTGCTCTCTAAAAATTTTTTATCAGTAAAAAAAACAAAGAATATTTCTTGGACCGAACTAAAACCTATGGTCATTTCTCATTTAAATCATTATTTTGAAAATAGTAATGACCCTATTTTGAAAAAAGAAAATTTTCAGAATACAAATAAAGATAATAAAGATAATAATGAGGATGATACAGTTAAAAAAATAATTGATGTTCTTGATACTAAAATTAGACCAGCAGTAGCAAGAGATGGAGGAGATATAAAATTCAAATCATTTGAAAAAGGGGTTGTTAAAGTTGAGCTACAAGGTAGTTGCTCAGGTTGCCCAAGTTCTTTAATGACACTTAAACAGGGGGTTCAAAATCTTTTAAAACATTATGTTAAAGAGGTAAACTCAGTAGAAGCAAACTAGTATGAAAAAAAAACTTACTTACAGAGATAAATTACTAGAACTTGCAAATATCTATAGCGTTAAAGAAATTCAAGACTATATTAAAAGTAAAAAAAACTTAACTTCTGGACAATTAGAATTAATTTTAAGAAAAAATAAAATAGTTATTCCTAAAGATTTTAAAACAAATTTTTTTAAAGAAAATATTTCTAAACCTTTATCTAAGGTTTCAAAACGTATTGACGACATAAAAGAAGATTCTTCGAAAGCAGTTAATAAAGTCTCAAGAAAGATAGTTTATTTCAAAGAAGATAGTTCTAGATCAATTTCTAGCTTTTTTTATAATTTTTGGAGATCTATTTTTAATTCAGGTCTAGGTTTCATTAACTTGATAACTAATTCTTTACAAAATCTTTGGAAATCTATCGGTAACGCAGGTCTTGGCTTCTTAAATATAATACCTAAATTAGGTCAAACTTATTCTAATTTTTTTTCAAATTTTTTTACAAACTTGTTTCACGGAATTTATAGTCAGCAAATTAATAAAGGTAAAACTGGTCGAGTTATTGTAAGTTTTTTTGTTATCGCCGGAATTATTACTGTTGTAATTTCTGGTGTCTCAACATTTTATGACTTTGATAAATCTACTAAAGATCAAGTAGTAAAAAAACAAATCCAAAAGCCAGTAGACAAAGCTGAAAAGAAAGTAAAAAAATCAATCGATAAAGCTGAAAAGAAAGTAAAAAAACCTTCAAATAAAATTGAAAAACAAGTAAAAAAACCCAAAACTAAGCCTAAGGAAAAAGTTGCTGAAGTTATTTTACCTGATTTAAACTTAAAAACTGAAACAGTATTAAATTTATTTAAAGATGTAGATTACAGTTTAAATAAAGTTAGGTTCGAAAAAATAGTAAAACCTATTTATTTTACTCAATTTCCCAAAGACTTAAATGCTATTCAAAGTAGCAAATTGAAAAAGGAAACTTTCATAAAAATTGTTCTTCCATTGATTGTCGCTGAAAATGAGAAAATATTATATGACAGAGAAAAATTAAAAAAAATTTCCTCAAAAAAATTTACTACTGATGGAGAAAAACAGTGGCTGAGACAAAAATTTTTAGAGTACAAAGTTAAAAAAGGAAGCGTAGAAGAGTTAACAAATAGATTAGATATAATTCCAAATTCTTTAGCTTTAGCTCAAGCTGCCAAAGAAAGTGGGTGGGGAACTTCTCGTTTTGCATTAGAAGGTAATGCTATATTTGGTCAATGGACTTGGGATGGATCAGGAATTGCGCCTTTAAATAGAGATAAATCTAAAAATCACAAAATATTAAAATTTCCAATTTTAAGGGCATCAGTAAAGGCTTATCAAAATAATTTAAATACTCATAAAAGTTACGTAAAATTTAGAGAAAAAAGAAAAGAACTTAGAAAAAAAAATAAAAAACTTAATGGTTTAGAATTATCAAAAACTTTAGGAAATTATGCTCAAACTGGAAATGAGTATATTAAAATTTTAGCACAAATTATTGTCCAAAATAGACTAATGGATTTTGAGCCAGTTAGACTAGCAAATTCTGGATCAAAAAAAAGAGAGCTTAATTTATAAAATTTATTTTTCAGCAATTACAAACTGAACACCTAACCAACGCCAAAACCCATCATTTTCTTTTAAGGAACAATTTATTCTACCTCGCTCACCAATAAATTTTTCTTCAATTTTTATCTCTAAAGTATTTTTTTCAACAAAAGAAATTTTAGAATTTCTCCATTTATCACCTTCATTGGAAAAACAGTTTATGTTTTCTAAGTTATTAATATTTTCTTTAAAAAAAATCTTAACATTTGGTGGGTTTTTTGATTGTAGTAAATATTTATCCTCTGGAATAATCTTTGTATATTTAAGAGGTAGAGTTTTTATTAGAGTTTTAAATCTATTTAACTCTCCATATTTTTCATTAATTGGAAATCTTGGTAACTCCCATAAATCTTTCGACTCATCAATCACACCTGAGTGTTGTCCAAAGGCATAGTCAAAACCAAGTTCTTTAATTATTCTTTTAAACTCTAAACTATATTCACCAAAGGGATATGAAAAAAATTTTGAATTACTTCCAAGTTTTTTATTGAAAATTTCAATTGATCTTAAAATATCATTTTTAATTACTTCTGGACTTTCATCAACAAGATATTCATGTGAATGACTATGGTTTCCAATTTCTACATTATCAGCGTTGTGTAATTCAAGAATCTGATCCCAATTCATATAATTAAAAGAACCAACCTCCCTGGTACTCACAAACAAGATAAAAGGTATTTTCTTTTCTTTAAGTATTGGCCATGCATTTTCATAAAATGATATTAAAGCATCATCTATTGTTAATAAAATTTTCCTTTTTTTTTTATTTTGATAGAGGCTTTCTTTGAAATTTATTGGACTAATAAATTCTATACCTTCATTTTCAATTAGTTTTAGCTGTTCTTTAAATATATCTAATTGTATATTTGTGGAAGGATATTTGCTTTCATTAAATCTATGGTACATTATTGATATCAAACCATAATCATCAAAACTTTTTAATTGAGAAGTAGAATATGATTTGTTTTGAGGAAATAAAAAAATTATAAATATAAAAATGATTGAAAATTTTTTAATAATAAGTTGCACAGGCAAAAATGATAAAATTGGTTTAAGAATAAATAATAATTTTTTTATCCATGATTTTCAAACTAAAATTAAAAATAACGAAACTCTAGTATCAACCATATTAAATTTTACCAATAAGCACAAAGCAAATATTGATGAAAATTTTACAGTTCTTGTGAACAATGGACCTGGCAGCTTTTCAACTATTAGAGTAGCTTTGGCAGTAGCAAAAGGAATTGAAATATCAAATAATGCAAAGTTATTTGGATTTAAGGATGAAGATTTATCTCAATTTAACCTTGAAAATATTGAAGTTTTAATTAATAAAAATTTAATTGAAAAAAAATTGATAAAACCAGTATATTTAAGTTAAATTAGTTTAGATATGAATGCTATAGAGGAAAAATGTAAATCAAAAGGAGTTAGATTAACTGATCAAAGAAAGATCATAGCTCAAGTAATGTCAGACTCTAAAGATAAATATGGCGCAAAAGATCATCCCGATGTCGATGAGCTGCATAAAAGAGTTAGTGAAATTGATAACAAGATTAGCATCGCAACAGTTTATAGAACTGTAAAATTGTTTGAAGAGTCTGGTATTGTGGAAAAACACGATTTTAAAGGTGGAAAGGCAAGATATGAAAAATCACCTGATGAACATCATGATCATTTAATAGATATCAATAGTGGAGAAATTGTAGAATTTGTTGATAAAGAAATTGAAAAGTTACAAGTCGAAGTAGCTAAAAAATTAGGTTATAAACTTGTTGATCACAAACTGGAGTTATACGGTTCAAAAATTAAAAAATAAATTGTCAAAAAAAATATTTATTAAAACACTAGGCTGTCAAATGAATGAATACGATAGTAATCGTATATTAGACCTAGTGAAAAAAATTAATTACTCTTCTACTAAAAATATAGAGGAAGCTAATTGTTATGTACTAAACACTTGTCACATTAGAGAAAAGGCTACTCAAAAAGTTTATCATGACATTGGAAGATTAAAAAAAGAATTTAGAAATAAAAAAAAACCAATCGTCTTAATAGCAGGATGTGTAGCTCAAGCCGAAGGAGAAATTTTATTAAAAAATGAAAAATATATTGATGCTGTTGTTGGGCCTCAGTCTTATCACAAAATAAACAGAATACTTTTAAATTTAGCAAATAAAAATGATAAAATAAATTCAACAGAATTTGAGGCAATAAGTAAATTTGATGAACTTAATGTAATAAAAAATTCTGATAGTCAAATATCATCCTTTTTAACTATTCAAGAAGGATGTGATAAATTTTGTAAATTTTGTGTTGTTCCTTATACTAGAGGACCTGAATATTCTAGATCTTTGTCTGAAATTCTAATTGAAGCGAAACAACTTGTTTACAATGGAGCTAAAGAAATCATTTTATTAGGGCAAAATGTTAATGCTTATCAATTTAAAGATAAAAAACTTTCAGATTTAATATATTTGTTAAGTGAAATTGAAGATTTAAAAAGAATAAGATACACCACATCTCATCCAAGAGATTTTACGGAAGATTTAATTGAAACACATCACAATTGTGAAAAATTAATGCCAATACTCCATTTACCAGTTCAAAGTGGTTCTTCAAAAATTTTAAAAAAGATGAATAGGAATCACACTGTAGAAGATTATTTACAAATAATTGAAAAACTCAAAGAAAAAAATTCATCTATAAAATTTTCAAGTGACTTTATTATTGCCTATCCGGAAGAAACCCAGGAAGATTTTGAAAAAACAATATCATTAATGAAAAAAGTTAAGTTCATTAATTCATATTCTTTTATATTTAGTCCTAGACCTGGAACACCAGCTGCAAATATGAAAGAAATAGACAAACAAGTTGCTAAAGATAGATTAAAAGTTTTTCAAAAAGTTTCTGATGATATAAAAAAAAATTATAGAAAAAAACTTATTAATTCTACTGCTAAAGTTTTATTTGAAAATAAAATTAAAAATGGAAACAAATTTTTTGGAAGAGATGAATATTTTAATTCTGTAATTGTAGAGAGTAATGATAATTTAATCGGAAAAACTAAAGTAGTAAAGTTTAATGAATGTAACCAAAATACTTTGTTTGGCAATCTTATATCGGATATGAAAAAAAGAGAGGAGTGTGCTGCATAAAATTTATGTCAGAGATAAGTAAACTAGATCAAAGATTGATTATTAAAAAAATAGATTCTGAAACAGTTAATATTCAAATTAATAGCAATGAGATGTTGATGGCTATAGTTGGTCAATTTAATCAAAATCTGAAGGAATTAGAAAAACTAACTAATACTATTATTTTTTTTAGAGGTAACTCTATCACTTGTAAGGGAAAAAAGAGAAATTTAGAAGAATTTTCAGAAGCAATTAAATTTTTAATCAACAAATACCTTTTGACTAATCTTGTAGAAAAGAGCGATATAGTATTATCAGTTAAAAAAAATATGAAACAAGAAGAGTCAAACATAAAATCGTTTCAACAATTAATTAAGACGCCTAGAAAATCAGTTATAGCAAGATCAGAAAAGCAATCAGATTATATAAAGGCGTTAAAAGAAAATGAAATTACCATGTCTCTTGGACCAGCAGGAACAGGAAAAAGTTTTTTAGCTGTTTCAGTAGCTGTCACCTTATTGCTAGAAAAAAAAATAGAAAGAGTGATACTATCAAGACCTGCTGTTGAAGCTGGAGAAAAACTTGGATTTTTGCCAGGAGATATGAAAGAAAAAGTCGACCCTTACTTAAGACCACTTTATGATGCTTTATATGAGTTATTTGGTGCAGATAAAATAGATAAAAAAATTGAGAGTGGAGAAATTGAAATTGCACCTTTAGCATTTATGAGAGGAAGGACATTAAAAAATTGTTTTGCAATTTTAGATGAAGCACAAAATGCAACTGAAACTCAAATAAAAATGTTTTTAACTAGGATAGGCGAAAACTCAAAATTGGCTGTTAATGGTGATCCATCTCAAATAGACTTAATAAATAAATCGCAGTCTGGTCTTATTAAATCAAAAGAAATTTTAAAAAATTTAAATGAAATTAAGATTATAGAATTTGATCATACAGATGTTGTTAGACATCCATTAGTTTCAAAGATTATTCGGGCTTATCAAAAAAAAAGCACTGATGATAAAGATTAATGTAATTTTAAATAATATAAGTTGGACAAAATATTTAAAAAATCCAAGTAGTTTTATTGATCAAAAATTAAGATCTCTTAATAAAAAAAATATTTCTTACAAAAAAAATATTTTGGTTTGTTCTTTATTATTATCTGGAACAAAAGAAATAAAGAAACTAAATAAAAAATTTAGAAATAAAGATAAATCTACAGATATATTGTCTTTCCCATTTTATAAAAGTGATGAATTAAAAAAAAAAATAAAAAAAGAAAAAGAAATTTATCTTGGAGACATAATAATTAATTTAAACAAAATTAAAAGTAAGAACAATAAAAGTAAGTTTTATAAAGAATTCAATAAGCTTTGGGTCCACGGGTTAATTCATTTATTTGGAAATAAACATTACAAAGAAAAAGATTTCAAAATTATGAATAAATTGGAAAAAAAATATTTAAAGCATTTAAATTAAATGTTAGAAAAAATTTTAAATAATAGGTTAATAATATTATACCTTCTTCCTTTTTCTTTAGGTTCTCTGACAGTCTTTTCATTTCAGCCTTTTAATTTTTCATTTATAAATTTTATATTATTTCCTGTTTTATTTTTTCTTCTTGTTTATATAAAAAAAAAATCCAAAAGCATTTATAGAAAGAAACCGTATCATAGAAATTTATTTTTGACTGGCTTTCTCTTTGGATTTGGTTTTTATTTATGTGGGATTTTTTGGATTACTTATTCTTTAACTTTTGATGATAGTTTTAAGTTTTTGATTCCAGTCGCTTTAATATTTATACCTTTTTTCTTAAGTATCTTTACAGGCTTAACCACTTTAATGGTTGGAAGATTTTTAAGTTATAATTTTTCATCAATTTTATTATTTTCTGGAGCTTTTGCTTTATCTGATTATTTGAGAAGTAAAATTTTAACAGGTTTCCCTTGGAATTTATGGAGCTATAGTTGGTCTTGGCTTATTGAAGTCTTACAAATTATTAATCTTTTCGGTTTATTTGCTTTTAATCTAATAGTTATAACAATTTTTACAATACCAGCGTCACTTTTTTTTAACAGTAGTTTCAATAAAAAAATCTTAACAACAAGTTTGACATTTTTATTTATTTTTTCAGTTTATATTTACGGAACTTTTTCAATTAATAAAAATAAAGCATTAGAAAATTATCTAAATGATAACAAAAAAATTTATACTAAAATTATATCTCCTAATTTTAAATTAGAATATAATTCATCTATACAGGAAGTAGAAAAAAAATTAAACAAACTCATTAGATATAGCGACCCAGATCCTGACAGAGAAACTTTATTTATTTGGCCTGAAGGTATTTTTGCAGGCTTTAGCTACAATGAAATTTATCAATTCAATAATTTGATTAGAAGTAAGTTTAATAAAAATCATTTAATTTTATTAGGAATAAATACATTAGATAAAAATTCTGGAGATTATTTTAATAGCTTAATTGTTCTAAATAATAAGTTTCAAATATTACATCGATATAATAAGAAAAAATTGGTTCCTTTTGGAGAGTTTCTACCTTTCGAAATGTTATTAAGTAATTTAGGTTTGAAGAAGATTACTCAAGGTCATGGATCTTTTTTAAAAGGAAAAAAACAAGCCAATTTTATATTTAATAATTTGAATATTTTACCTTTGATTTGTTATGAAATTATTTTTACAGAGCTTACTCAAAAAGCGAATAAAGAAACTAATTTAATAGTAAATATTTCTGAGGATGGTTGGTTTGGTAATTCAATTGGTCCTTATCAACATTTTGCGAAAGCAATTTATAGATCAATTGAAAATGATGTATATTTAGTAAGATCTGCAAACAAAGGAATCAGTGCGATTATAAGTAATAAAGGTGAAATTATTAAACAACTAAATATTAACGAAACAGGGAGTATTGAAATGGATATTCCTCTAATAAATTCAAAATATAAAAATAAAAATGATTTGATATTTTTTATTCTTTTATTTACATATCTAATTATCTTTATAATTTTTAAAAAAAAAAATAATGGAAAAAAATAAATATTTATTTACAAGTGAATCTGTTTCTGAAGGACACCCTGATAAAGTTTGTGACAGAATCTCAGATATGATTGTAGACTCTTATTTAACAAAAGATCCTTTTTCACGAGTAGCCTGTGAAACACTTACCACAACAAACAAAGTTGTTTTAGCTGGAGAGACTCGAGGCCCAAAAATAAATCAAGAGGAAATAATTACTAAAGTAAGAGAGTGTATTAAAGATATTGGTTATGACCAAGAGGGATTTAGCTGGAAATCAGCCAATATAGAAACTTTTTTACATGAGCAATCTAGCGATATCGCTATGGGTGTAGACTCAAAAGATAATAAAGATGAGGGTGCAGGAGATCAAGGAATTATGTTTGGTTATGCTTGTACTGAAACAGAAGATTTAATGCCAGCACCAATTCATTTTTCTCATAAGATTTTAAGATTAATGGCTGAAGATAGAAAAAAAGGTTTAATTCAAGGAATTGAACCAGACTCCAAGAGTCAAGTAACAATGTTGTATGAAGATAATAGACCAACTAAAGTAACTTCAGTAGTAATATCTACACAACATTCAAAAGACTTAAATCAAAATAAGGTTAGAGATTTAGTATTACCATATATTAGAAAATCTATTCCCGAAGAATATATTAAAGATTTAGATCCTAAAGAAATTTATATTAATCCAACTGGTCAATTTGTTATTGGTGGACCAGACGGAGATACTGGTTTAACTGGAAGAAAAATAATAGTAGATACTTATGGAGGAGCTGCTCCTCATGGTGGGGGTGCTTTTTCAGGAAAAGATCCTACTAAAGTTGATAGATCAGCTGCTTATGCAGCTAGATATTTAGCTAAAAATATTGTGTCAGCAGGTGTTTCTAAAAAGTGTTTAATACAATTAGCTTATGCCATTGGAGTTTCTAAACCTTTATCTATTTTCATAAAATTAGCAGACGGAGATGATGACAAAGTTTATAATGTTAAAAAAATTATTGATCAAAATTTTAACTTATCTCCAAGAGGAATTAGAGAAATGTTGAAGCTAAACAACCCCATTTATGAAACTACCTCTGCTTATGGACATTTTGGAAGAAAACCTTCGGATAGAGGTGAATTTTCATGGGAAAAAATAGATAAAGCAGATTTATTTAAATTGTAATCTTGAAAAAACCATAATTATCACTAATATAGTTATTATTACTGTTAATTATTGAAATGGGCTTAAGCCCATTTTTTTTTACAAGGGATAAAAAATGTTAAATAAAGGATTAGATAAATTAGAACTTCTTAGAATTGTAGACGCAGTAGCAAATGAAAAGTCTATAGATAAAGAACTTGTTATCGGTTCAATGGAAAGCGCTATTCAAAAAGCTGCTTTGACTAAATTTGGAAGCGATAACAATATTGAAGTGATAATCGATAGGGAAAGTGGAGACATTAAGATTCAAAAAGTTTTAGATATTGTAGAAAATGTAGAAGACTCAGCCAGGGAAATTACCTTGAATGATGCAAAAAAAATTAATGCAAACACTGATTTAAAAATTGGAGATAAAATAGTAGAGGAATTACCCCAAGTAGATTTTGGAAGAATTGCTGCTCAGAGTGCTAAACAAGTTATAAGCTCTAGAGTAAGAGAAGCAGAAAAAAATAGACAGTATGAAGATTTCATAGATAAACAAGGACAAATACTTAGCGGTATTATTAAAAGATTGGAGTACGGAAATGTCATCGTAGACCTAGGAAAAGCAGAAGGAGTAATCAAAAAAGATGAGCTTATATCCAGAGAGATTTTAAAGACAGGGGATAGAGTAAAAGCTTATTGTTATGAAGTAAGAAAAGAATTAAAAGGCCATCAAATATTTTTATCTAGGGCACATCCTCAATTTCTTGCAAAATTATTTTTTCAGGAAGTCCCAGAAATTTATGAGGGAACTATAGAAATAAAATCTGTGGCAAGGGACCCAGGAAGTAGAGCTAAAATTTGTGTCCATTCTCAAGATTCATCTATAGATCCAGTAGGAGCATGCGTTGGAATGAGAGGAAGCAGAGTTCAAACAATAGTTAATGAATTACATGGTGAAAAAATTGATATAATTAAATGGACAGAGGATTTACCTACATTGATATCAGAATCTCTTTCTCCTGCAGAAATTCAAAGAGTATTAATAGATCAAGAAAATAAAAGAATTGATATTATTTTGACAGAGGAAAATTTAAGTAAAGCTATTGGTCGTAGAGGACAAAATGTAAGGTTAGCTTCAAAATTAACTAATTATGAAATAGATATATTAACAGAAAAAGAAGATTCAGAGAGAAGACAAGCAGAATTTAAAGATAGGACGGAGATGCTAGTTAAAAATTTAGAAGTAGATGAAACACTTGGACAACTTTTAGTATCAGAAGGATTCCCTACCATTGAAGATATTGCTCAATCTTCATCGGAAGACATTTCAAAAATTGATGCTATTGATGAAGAAACAGCAAAAGAATTAATTAATAGATCTAAAGAAACTTTAGTTAAAGAAAAAGAAGCGGTAGCAGAAAAATTAAAAGAATTAGGAGTTGAAGAATCATTAATTAACTTAAAAAATATGACTCAAGGTATGCTTGTAATCTTAGGACAAAAAAATATTAAAAAATTAAGTGATTTTGCTGACTTATCTTCTGACGAATTAATTGGCGGTTACGATGAAATTAAAGGAAAGAAAATTAGAATAGAAGGATATTTGGAGGAATTTTCCTTATCTAGAAAAGAAGCTGATGAGTTAATTATGTCAGCTAGAGAGATTGTGTACAAGTAATGTTATGGAAAAAGATAAAAAGAAGACACTCACTATTTCATCAAATTTTAAAAAAACTATTGATACAAGCGCTTTAACCACAGGCGGAAAAAAATCTTTTGAAGTAAAGAAGAAGAAATTTTTCAAAGAAGATAAATTATCAAATAAATTTACCAATAAGAATATTAATCAAAAACCACAATCTAATTTAAAAAAGAAGAATTTTGCTAGAAAGTTTGTCGAGCAGCAGGCTACTAAAGACTTTATTAAAAAAGAAAATAAACCAACTGGTAAAAGTAAACTAAAATTAAAGAACCCTGTAGATAAAAGAGATTTCAAATTAACTGTTTCCAGAGCCTTAAACGTTGAAGAAATTGAAATCAAACAAAGAAGTTTAGCCTCAGTAAAAAGAGCACGTCTAAAAGAGAAGAAAAACAAACCAGAAGGAGAAGAAAAGAAAGAATTTAAAAAAGTAATCAGAGACGTGAAAATACCAGAACAAATTACGATACAAGAATTATCAAATCGAATGGCAGAGAAATCTAGCGATATTATCAAATTTTTATTTAATATGAAGGTAATTGCCACCATCAATCATAATATTGATAAGGATACCGCAGAATATATTGTAAAAGAGTTTGGTCATAAACCTATATTAGAGGATCAGCCATCTTTACAAACTAGTAAAGTAAAAGAGAAATTAAAAGGTGATGAACAAATTAGACCACCAGTTGTCACAATAATGGGACACGTAGATCATGGAAAAACATCTTTATTAGACTCATTAAGAGACACTAACGTAGTTTCAGGGGAATTTGGCGGGATAACTCAACATATTGGTGCTTATCAAGTTAAAACCGAAGAAAATAAAATGATCACTTTTATCGATACACCAGGGCATGCAGCATTTACAGAGATGCGAGCTCGTGGATCAAAAATAACTGATATAGTAGTGCTCGTTGTAGCTGCCGATGATGGAATAAAACCTCAAACAATTGAAGCTATTAAACACGCTAAAGCAGCAAAAGTTCCAATAATAGTAGCTATTAACAAATGTGATTTACCTGAAAAAAATATTAGTAAAATTAAAAATGAAATGATGCAATACGAACTAATTGCTGAAGACCTAAGCGGGGAAACATTGTTTGTCGAGGTCTCTGCTTTAAAAAAGATAAATTTAGATAAACTTAAAGAAAGTATTTTATTACAGTCTGAAATTTTGGATTTAAAAGCTTCATTTTCAGGGCAGGCTAAAGGTGTAGTAATTGAGTCAAAAATAGATAAGGGAAAAGGCCCAGTATCTACAATTCTAATTAGTAGTGGAAAATTAAAAAGAGGAGACTTTTTTATATGTGGAGATACTTGGGGAAAAATAAGAGCAATGATTAATTATGAAGGAAAAAATATTGATGAGGCTTTACCATCTATGCCAGTTGAAATACTTGGTATGAATAGTTCAGCTTTTGCTGGAGCAGAGTTTCTAGTAACAAAAGATGAAGATGAAGCTAAAGAAATGGTTGCATTTAAAAAGAATAATTCTACACAAAGCAAATTATTAGCTAAGGATAAAACAACACTTTTTGATAATACAAAACAAAAAGATGAACTAAATATAATCATTAAATCTGATGTTCAAGGATCCAATGAAGCTTTAAAGATGGCAATAAATAAAATTAAACATGAAGAAGTAGAGGCAAAAATAATTTTATCAGATATTGGAATGATAAACGAGACAGACGTTTCTTTAGCTAAAGCATCTAATGCTATTCTTATTGGTTTTAACGTAAAACCAAATAGAGAAGCTAAGAAATTGGCAACTGAGCAAAAAATTGATATAAAATATTTTAACATAATTTATGAAGCAATTGAGTATGTAGAAAAATCTTTATCTGGTTTGCTTGAACCAGACGTAAAAGAAACAGTTATAGGTTCGGCAGAAATACAAAAGATATTTAAAGTTTCAAAAGCTGGAAAAATTGCAGGATCAAAAGTAATTAATGGAGAAATAAAAAGTAAATCTAAAGCTAGAATTATAAGAGATGGTGTAGTTGTATATAGTGGAGAAATTCAAAGTATTTTTAGAGAAAAAAATCAAGTTAAAGAAGTAGGAGCAGGCTTAGAATGTGGAATAAGTCTTAAAGATTTCATAGATTTTAAAGAAAAAGATGTAATAGAGTCTTATCTTGCAGAAAAAATTGAACGGACAATATAATGGGAAATCAAACATCATCTCGAACTTATAGCCAAAGACAATTAAGAGTAGGTGAATTAGTTAAGCAAAATTTAGGAGAGTTGTTTATTAGAAATGAGGCTAAAATACCCTCAATAAATTCAAAATTGATTACCGTAACTGAGGTCAGAATGACCCCTGATCTAAAAACCGCTAGAGCATATGTAATACCATTGGGTGGGGTAGACATGAAAGAAACAGTAAGGATCTTGACGGAATACTCTCATCTTGTTAGAAGAGCTCTGTCTAAAAGGCTAGATATTAAGTTTCTTCCTAAACTCACATTTGTAGAAGATAACTCATTTGAAT
>MDTB01007922.1_pt1 | contig 16220 bp, 16 predicted proteins | sample 811161 | NCBI WGS metagenome assembly MDTB01 (sample SAMN05326650, study PRJNA326480) | marine metagenome | isolation source: seawater | place: Mediterranean Sea | collected 2009 | reverse complement strand
CTAAAGATATAAATGAAAATATTTGGTTTAACGAAATGATTAAACAATCATATGAGCATAGTTTTATTACATTAATTGATTTGCATTCCATTTTCTTTAATGAATGGAAGGTTAATAAGAGCCACTTTAATTCTACATATGATTATCATTGGAATGAAAAAGGACATTCAGTCGTATCAAAAGTTTTAGATAATCATATAGATAAAGTATTTAACAAGGAATCGTGAATACTAAAACTGTAGCTATTCAATTTATTATTTTTTTTATTTTCTTAGAATTAGGCTCATTCCTGGGAACGAGATTTGAACTATTTTTTGTGAATTCAACTCCCTCACTATATGCAAAGAATAAACTACCTGATATTTTGAAGGGTAGGACTGAAAAACATGCATGGGGTTCTTGGCATAAATTAAATCAAAATTACAGACATTCCAAGGATTGTTTTGACGTAACATATAGTTTTAATGAAGTGGGCGCAAGAGATAGCTCGTTTAAGGACACTAAAAAAAATGCAATTTTACTTTTAGGAGATTCCTTTGCCGAAGGTTTTGGAGTTAACTATGAAGATACTTCACAATACATACTAGAAAAAAAGATCAAAAGAGACATTTTAAACTTTGGAACGCAGGGTATTGGCCCTCTTTCCAAGTTGTTAATTTACAAAAATTTTAGGGAAAAATATGCTCATGAAACAGTGCTTATTTATATTTTTCCATCTAATGACTTTTCTGATAATGACAAGGATGTATGGAGGGATATAGATAAAACAAGGTATAGACCATATTATAGCGATGGATTGAACCCATTAGAGCCATATTATTTTGAAGAAGCACAGAAACGAGAATCTTTCGATTCAATCTTAGGTATAAGATCTTTTATTAAAGAGAATTTTTGGTTTTCAAACGCTTTGAGGAGCTTGTTATTAATTGTTAGAGGCGAGGCTAGTTTTTTAGAGGAATATATAGAAGGCAGTTTTCCACAAAGTTATTATTATGACGCAGCTAACATACAGCAGAAGAATTTAATAAAGGCGTATCAAGCAATCGCTAGACTTGCTAATGAAAAAAAACTAATTTTTGTTGTTATACCCAGTCAAAGCGATATCTTGAGATACAAATTATCTAATTTTGATAAATCATATAAAAATCAAAAATGGTATAAGGCATTTCAGGAATTAAGCTCTGATGACAATGAAATATTTTTTTTAGATTTGATGCAAAGCCTTCCCAGTTACACAGACGAATTATTTTTATCTTGTGATGCTCATTGGAGCTCATATGGTAATATTTGGGCGGCTGACACTATCGAAAAATTTATGAACCAAGCTGGCATTCTTGAAAAATAAAAATTGTAAAAAAGGGGTTCTTAGTAAATCGACATACTCAAAATTTGTTCTTTATTTATTATAAGAATTAGATCATCAACCTTTCCGCCAATTCCATTTGCTATGTTGACAGTATTTTTTTTCGAGATGCAGCTTAAAGATGGTAGATAATCTTGTGCTCCAGTATCCCCATTAATTATGTATATCTGCTTATATAGATGACCGAACAGGGAATCTATTGCTTCTATAGAAATTAAGTTACTAGGTTGAAATTCTGAGGAATTTGAAACTATTGATAATTCTGAGGAAGAAATATGGTGGGTGAATAGGAATAGATTTTTACTTGTATCCGCATTATTTTTTATTAACTCAAGGGTCCTTGATTGAAATTTCCATGGATTAATTGTTGAATCTTCAATAATAAAAAGATTATTTTCTTCCGCAAAAGTTATTGGGTAAGAAGAAATAAAAAATTTGTTAAACGCAGATCTTTTTTCAGTATCGTTAAATTGAGTATCATGATTGCCTGGCGCAACAAAATAATCTATTTTTAAATTTTTAGAAAGCTCCTCCAAATATCTCCATTTTTTACTTGAGGGCTCTTTAAAAACATCGCCTGTAAAGATAACTCTTGAAAATTTACCTTCATTTTGATTTAAGAACTTTAATAATTGGGGATCTAACATTTCGTGTTTTGAGCCCGGCTTGCCATATGCATGACCAATGATTAAAGTGCTTTTATAAGGGATTTCTTGCACCTCATTGTAATTACATGAGGGGATATTCGCTAGATGAATTTTTGTTCTTTTGATTAAAGAATCTCCTTCATTCAATGCGGCTTTTAAAAAATAATTATCTTGAAAATATAAGATTACAACTACAATTAATATCATCATGATAGCAAAACCAAATCTCTGATTCCGTTTGTAGTAATTTTTTTTATTTTTAGTATTCATTTAATATCAAATATTAACAGTTAAAAAAAAATATTCACTTTTAATAGCTTAGAATAGGTAAAATTAGGTTTTGAGATAAACAAAATTTAAATATTTATAGATGCAATTGCCAGAATCAGAGACCATCTCAATCATTGTACCTTTACTATTAGGTAAAGAATTTATCAATCCCTTGTTGGAATCAATTGAAGCTCAGACTTTGCAACCTCAAGATGTTATATTCATCATTTCTGAGTCCGATGAGGCTTCTGACTCTATTCAGCTAATTTCTGAAAGAGATTCATTAAATATTATATATAAATTAGTAAAGCCATCATATCCTGGAAAAGCAAGAAATATTGGTGCTGAAGTTTCTAATTCTAATCTTTTAGCTTTTCTTGATATTAGAACTATCCCAGATAGAAACTGGTTACAAAATTCATACACACAATTAATAGATTCTGATCTTTCATTTATTGGTGGGATGACAAATTGTGCGGCTGATATACCTTATAAAAATCTTTTAAAAGTAACTACACATGGTAATGTACCGAGTAAAACTCTACCTGGCTCATTAGTAAGAGCTAAAGTTTTTAATAGTGAAGCTAAATTTAAGCCCAATATGAGAGCAGGAGAGGATTGGGAATGGATTAATAGATTTACTCAAAATTATCCCTCAAAGTGGAGCGAGTCAGTTGATCTTACCTATCATGGTTTGCCAAGCAATATATTTGTTACATTAAGCAAGTGGTATACCTACTCAATAGAGAACTCCAAGGCAAATGTTTTTGTTGTGCAAAAATTATTCTATTTTCTGCTATTTATTGTTTTTTTGATTTCACTATATTTATGGAATTATTTATCTACGGGTGACGAATGGAGCGCAAGCCCATATTTTATTCCACATCTTAATAAAATAGTTTGGGGCTTTTTATTTTTATTTTATTTTATTTATCGCGCAATAATCAGGCCAATTCGCTTGAAAGTTTCAAAACATTATTTATTTCCATTCAATTGGCTAGCTGTTGGGTGGATAGGAGTTTTAATTGATATTGTAAAAGCGCCAGGAAGAGTATTTGGATTTTTTAGATATATAAGATATGGGAATAGATTTAAAAAATAAAATTGGCTTCATGCAAGGCCGTTTGTCAGAAATTGTAAATGGGAAAATTCAATCTTTTCCATGGGATGAATGGGAGCAAGAATTTAGCAGAGCTTCCAAGATTGGAATTTCAACTATGGAATGGACTTTAGATCAAGATAATCTAGCCGTTAACCCACTTATGACAGAAAATGGCAGAAATATAATTAAAAAACTCTCAGGGCAATTTAATGTTCAAATACCATCACTTACTGGAGATTGTTTTATGCAGGAGCCTTTTTGGAAGTCTTCTGCATCAAAAACTAAAAATTTATTATCAGATTTTGATTCTATATTGCAAGCATCTAAAGAAGCAAACATAAAAATAGTGCTTATGCCATTGGTAGATAATGGAAGTATTGAAAAGAAAACCGATGAAGATTTTTTACATAGTAAATGTATCGAACGTAATAATTTTTTGAAAGATAATAAAATGTCAATAATTTTTGAATCAGATTATTCCCCAGCTAAATTGGAAAAATTTATTGATCGCTTCCCATCTGACCAATTTGGCATAAATTATGATATTGGCAACTCAGCTGCACTTGGCTTCAATCCAACCGATGAGTTTCATGCGTATGGAAGCAGAATTTTAAATATCCACGTTAAAGATAGATTATTTGGAGGCACTACCGTACCATTAGGTGAGGGTGATGCAAATTTTGATAAAGTTTTTGAGCATATTAGTGAAATTAACTACTCTGGAAATTTTATTTTGCAAACTGCAAGATCAAATGATGGAGATCACTTAGGAGCCATAAAAAAATATATGTCAATGACATTAAGCTGGTTAAAAGAAAATGAGTCTTAATTTAATAGATAAGAATGTTTTTATCACTGGCTCTTCTAAAGGTATTGGCCTTGAGATTGCAAAATTTTTTTGTAAACATGATGCTAACGTTGTTATCAACTCAAGAAATCTTTTGGATTGTGAGGCTGTAACAAATGAAATTGGGTGTGTTGGCTATGCTTGTGGTGATATGTCTAATGAGAAGGAGGCCAATCTAGCCCTAAAAAGTGCTGTAAATATACTAGGTCAATTAGATATTCTGGTTTGCAATGTAGGTAGCGGTGTATCTGTTCCGCCTGGGGAGGAGACTATGTCTGATTGGCAGGATATGTTTAATAAAAACTTCTTTAGCACTGTATTATCTATTCAGAACTCTAGAGAGTACCTATCACGAACAGAGGGTGTAATTATTTGTATCAGTTCAATTTGCGGCCATGAAATTATCAAAGGCGCTCCTTTAACTTACTCTGCCGCTAAAGCAGCTTTGAATCATTATATAAAGGGAATCTCTTGGGCTTTGAGCAAAGAAAACATTCGAATTAATGGAGTTTCTCCTGGTAATATTATTTTTGATGGCTCCGCTTGGGAAAGAAAACTCGCAAAGCAAAAGAAAGAAACACAAGATATGCTTGATAATAATGTTCCAATGAATAGATTTGGTACCTCCTCTGAGGTTGCCTCTGTTGTTGGTTTTTTATCATCGCCTGAATCCTCATTTATGACAGGGTCCGTAATTATTGTAGATGGGGGGCAAACTAGAAATTGATAGAAGTTAATAATAAGTTTAATTTAGGTGGAAAAACAGCTGTTGTCACAGGGGGTGGAGGGTTATTAGGTTCTGAGCATGCCATTGCATTACTTCAGCATGGAGCAACGGTTTTGCTAACAGACATAAATTCTAATAGTCTAGATATTGCCGTGGATGTAATAGAAAAACATTTTAGCAACTCATCAATAACAAACAATCTTAAATCACAGATAATGGATGTTACTTGCCCTGACTCAATTCGCTCTGTTTCTGATGATATGAAAGGAAGGATTGATATCCTTATCAACAATGCGGCTATAGATCCCAAGCAAAACAAAGAATCTTCAGCGTTGAATCATTCTAGGCTTGAAAGCTTTTCATTGGCACAATGGAATCTGGAATTAGATGTGGGTCTTACTGGTGCTTTCTTATGTTGCAAAGAGTTTGGAACAAAAATGCATATAGATGGTATGGGAGGAGTTATTTTAAATATTTCATCTGATTTATCAGTGATTGCTCCAAATCAAAAACTGTATAAAAAATTAGATGCAACCGATGATCAGCAACCTGTTAAACCAATTACATACTCTGTGTTGAAGACTGGCTTAATTGGATTAACAAGATATATTTCAACCTATTGGAATGAAAGTAATATCAGATGTAATGCATTGTCACCTGGAGGAGTGCAACATCAACAAAATCAAGATTTTGTTAAAAATATCTCAGATTTAATACCACTAGGCAGAATGGCCAATAAAGATGAGTACCATGCTGCAATTCAATTTCTTTGCTCTGATGCATCATCTTATATGACTGGTCAAAATATTATTATTGATGGAGGCAGGTCAGTTTGGTAAGAATATATATTTTTACAACGGGCCTACTTTTTTAAGCACTAAAAATAATTAACTTAATTGAGAATATAAAGCCTTTATTCCATTGCAGTATTTTGAAAACCTTTGAGTCTTCTCATTTATTAGGCTTTTGATATAGTCTATTCTTACATTATTAGTTGCCTTGATTTCAATTACTGAGAGCCCTTCTTTGTGCTCAACAAGCTCCTGTTTTAAATCTTTATATATAATATTCGTGTCAAGAGTAATTCTCATCCCAGAAAATAAATAATATTTCCTAGAGTAAGTAACATTTATTAATTCCTCTAAATTCCCATATGAATTATCAATGTATCCATACATTTTTATCTTTTGCCGTTCCTTGTCTGACAATGCATATGAAGTTTTAAACCTTCCTTCAACAGATGAAATTTTTTTTTCAAGTTTCCAACTGATATTTTCTTCATTTGGGTAGTGCCTCAGGCGAATTTTTTTTCTGGGCAATATTCCCTCTTCAGAATTTTTATATAAATCAAAATCTTTTGTTTCAAGATAGTTTGAACTAATGACTCTTTCGGGATATAAATCAGATAAACCATCATTTTTTAAAATATTTATTAGCGCATGAGATTCTGAGATGGGAAGGGGAATTTTCTCCTCAATTCTAAAACTCATAATATTTTTAGAACCGAATTTTTATCAACATTATAAGAATTTGAATCACACTTGATGCTTTTAATTACAAGAAACGATCCAGTAAACTCCTGTTTTTTTTGAAAAACTTCTGAGCATAAAGGAGTCATGTCAATAAATAGTTGATCAATGCTTGATTTAGAAGAATCTTTAGAAGAAACGCCTATTTGTGACGACAGAATTCTGATTGTATTAGCATTAAAAAAAGATTTTTCACCGATTGATAAACCTTTGTCGCCACATTTGTAAAGTATTGCAGAATTAATATGATAATCACCCGAACTAAAGTCAACACAATCATTCCCCGCATTTTTAATTTCTAAATTCATAATATCAATCTCTGAGAAATCAATATCTAGGGCATCTGCAAAAGAGTTTTCAATTTTTATTTCATTAATATATCCCTTGCTGCTTATAATATTTACAGCGTCCTCGCACCTAAGTAAACCTGTATTTGAATAAATCCTAGATTTGCTTATATTTGAATTAAAAATGTTAAGGCAAGCTGTTAAACCATTCTCATTAATCCTTTCTTTTGGTATGTCAGAATTAGAATTTTGATTCTTAATTCCATTAACTGATATTTGTATATTTTCAATAAAGCTATCACTTATCAGAGCCCATGAATTATCTGATGCTAATATAAAGTTAATAATTCTTTCACTATTATCAAAAGAAACTTGTGTATCATTTGATGCAAGTATTTTAATTTTTTTATTATCAAATAGAAAAGATTTACCTCTAAGGGTCGAAGATCGGATATTTGGTAGTAGGAAAATATCTAATTCATTATCAGATTTATCCATGGTTTTTTCTTCTAATGCTCTGCTAACAACATTGATTGACACCTCATCATTTGCACAGTTTTGATTTAATGTTTTGCAAACTTGAATCTGCATTTTATCAGCGCCAACTTTCATTTGATTCAAGTTTAAAAAGTATGAATCTGGTAATTGATTAATGGCATTAAATTCGAATAATTTCACATCAGACTCTTGAAATTGCTTTGCTTTACTTACACTAGTTTCAGATCTCACGAAATTTAAATAATTGTTTTTAATTATCAATATTTTTTTTAATAAATCGTCAACTAACTTTTGCATTTCCTTATTTGTTATAAAGTCTTTACGGTAATATTGATCAATAAATTCATCAGTTTTTATTAAGGATATTAGATCAATCAATGAATCAAAATGAATGGCTTGAATATATGGATAATCTCTAAAATCTTGCTTGAGTCTCATATAAGTCCCTTCAAGCGAAATTGTATTGCCATCAAAATATATTGGCTCTAAACCTTTGTAGAAAGGATGATAATAAAACTTTCTATTATGAGGTCTTAGTGCATGAAAGCTATTTGTCGCAAATAATAGTATTTCATAATGCGCCCATCTGCGTATTAATTCTTCAGACTGATTGGCTAAAATATTCCAATCAAGCAAATAGCCAGACGATTTGCTATTGGCATGAAGAATGTAAGCCTTTTGCAACTCAAAGAATTGTTTTAAGCCAATATTGAACGAATTTTTGCCAGTTGCCATTAATTTAGGATTATTAATTTTAGCCAATGCTAGATGCTCTAATTCAAATGGCACAAAGTTTTTAAAATTAAATAGCAGTTTTTCGTCACCTTCAAAAATAAAGCTTTCCCTTCTTTTAGAGCCCTCGAGCAATTCCTTGGCTGCCTTTTCTTGAATAAGCATGTTTGTTGCGTTACCGTTTATAATCACCTTAATTTCTTGAGTTTTAGGGGCTATTAAATCTACCTTACGTAAAATACTAGTTAGTATTACTTCCTCTTTATTTTTTCGGGTTCCCTCTAAAAATAATTTAAATTTTACAAAGTTTGCTATGGAACCATTTTCCAGCTTAATATCTAGGCTTGAGATTAAGGTATTAGAATTCTGAAGTTGAATGTGATCCTTCCAGTCTCCATGTAGGCGAATTTTTGCATCATGAATACATTTTCCAAATTTATATACTGATGTAATTTTTGCTTTAAATTTTTTTTTATATTTCGGATCTATAGAGGGATTTTTATCCACCAATGCTTTGAGTGAATTCGTGGCCCACTTTCTATAGTCTTCGACTGTAATTATAATTTTCTGAAGACTTTTTAATTTAGATATCTCATCTATGTGGTCTGCTGCAACAAAATTGCATTTAGAGGACTCACCAATCTCAGTATTAATAGAAAAAACATCTATTGAAAAAAGCAAAATTGGTAAGAATAAAAATATTCTGAGGATTGTTTGTATCTTATAGTCTATCAACTTGAAAGAAATTTTATTTCTTCAATGCCCTCAACTGTATTTATCTTTTTAGACAAGTTTATAAGGTAAATATTTTGATCAGAGGCTAGCCTATAGATATGTTTACCTGAAGAGGCCATGTATGCCGAAAGAAATTCATGATTCAATAAATCGTCTATCTCAACTGATGATGTTACCTCGAGTGTGCTTAAGGTATTGCCCTCAGAAAATGATTTTAAGAAAATATCTTTATTAAGATATTTTTTGCTAAAAAGATTGGTCAAAAAAATTCCAAATAGAATTCCACTTGAAGTAATACCAAGAATAAATAGCCATTTAATACCAGCAGCAGCACAGATTCCCAGTGAAATCATTAAAAAGAAAATTACTAATTCAAACGATGATCTTACTGGATTTCGAAACCTAACTATAGAAAGTGCTCCAATCATACCGAGCGATAATGCAATGTTACCAGAGATAACACTTGTAATTGAATATGTGACTATAGGAAGGAGGATAAGAGTTGCGCTGCCTGAGAAAGTTCTAATCCAATTTTGATTATTTATACTGATAAGATATCTTGTAAGGAGCGAGAAAAAAATCAAAGGAATGATGTTGTATGTTAAATACAGATTGGCTGCAAGAACTTCTAACGACATATTACTGATTTTAACTTGTTGTTAAACTTACAAAATTTTACCCTGAATCAAACATTTAGTATAGGAATTGATACTATGATAAATCTAGATTCATTAAAAAAAAATTATCAGATATACTTAATTGAAATTCTTAATTTTAAATGAATTGTTAAGATATTTTGATTTCTCAAAAATTTTTTCATTTATGCAAATCAAAAATAATATAAAGTTTAAATTTTTAGCTACAGGCTTTATTAATACATTATTTGGGATGACGCTTGGTTATTTATTTATTTTGATGCTGCCATTTCATTTCACTATAAGCCTATTATCTGCTCAATTTCTTGGAGTAATTTTCAATTATTTTACTTATGCATCTTTAACCTTCAGAAAAGAGACTACTTTATCAAGATTTTTTATTTTTTTTGGCATATATATCTTTTTATATTTTTTAACAGTATCTTTCATCAGTCTTCTCTCTATGTATGAAATGAAACCTGAAAATGCATTTCTCATTTTTGCTCCAATTGGAGTTATATTGTCATTTTTTCTTCAAAAAAATCTAGTATTCAATGATTAATTTATTCACTGATTTAAGGGTTAAGCTAGCAATATTATTTGCTGTAATTTTTTATTTAATATTTAATACTGGCATTCATGGAGATGATTATATTGAGATATTTCGTCTTTCAACCTTTTCAATAAAAGATTTCTTTTCCCCCTCATTTGGTGATCTTGGCATCTATATTTATAGCCTTCCAACGTATTTCTCTCTCTATTGGACTTTTGTTTGGTTTGGGCTTGAGTCTATTTGGGTCTATGATCTGATAAAAATTATCATCCACATAGCGTGTATTTATTTTGTATACAGTTTTTTTAAGGATTATCTGACTAAAGATCGGGCTTTTGTTACAGCTTTAATTTTTGTTTTCATTCCGCTGCATGATGCAGCAAATTATTGGTTTATGGCATTAAGCTATATTTATGTGCCTGCACTACTAATGTTTTCTCATCATCTATTAAGTAATAATAGATATTTTTCGGGCATCTTCTTCGGACTATTTGGAGCATTTGCGTTTTATACTTCTGTACCAATTATTTTTGGGCTGAGCGCGATTTTTCTTTTTCGCAGGAAGTTTAATTTATTTTTCATATATGTAACTCCTGGAATACTTTACGCTGCATATTATTTATTCATGAAATTTCAGTTATCTGCATTAGAAGTTAAAATTTCTGATTCGCTATCATTTGCTAGCTATTCAAAAGATGTAATCTTGCAATTTTTAACTATGATTGAAGCTAGTTTTGGCCCATCGGCATTTTTAAAGTTTTTTTACTCCATTCAAGAAATTTCTATATTTAGCCTCGCTATAGTAATAGCCTTAATTATTTGGAAATATTTTTACGTATCTTTAGTAGGCTTTTCTGAACCAAAAAAAGTAGATAAATTTATTTTATTTCCCTTGATATTGATTGTTGTATTTTCTTTTTTAGTATATGCAATTACTTCAGCATACCTCCATACTCCCTTTAATCTAAGTAACAGGTCCTTGATATTTATATCTATTCCAATCAGCTATTTAGTTGGGGCCATGATCTCAAATAGAAAGTTTGTCTTAATGTTTGCTGCAATAATCTTTTTACTTCCAACATTCGGAATCTCAGATCATTGGAAGGATTGGAATAAGAAACAACAAGAAACTATTTCAGCTATTGATGATAGGGACTTAACTGATTTAAAAAACTCTACAATACTCGTTTCTGGAAACTTATATAGCAAATTAGGTAGTTTTTCACATATTGAATTTTTTAGTATGCCTTGGACAGTAAATGCTATCTTCAAAGATAGATCAAAAAAACATTTTATTGCACTCACTCCAAATATCACATTAGAGGGAAGCATGTTATTTGATTCAAAATATCAAAATTCTTATCTGGTAATGAATAATATATATATCTATGATTCAGAAACAGATAACTTAAGTAGTATTTCATATGAGCAGCTGGAAAACATATTAAACAAAGAGCGTTCCAGCGTTACTAGACATTGGGTTCAGTTATTTCAAGGAACTTTTTTTGAAAATTTTATATTAAGAATTGCACCTGGACTTCACTACTTATTTCCATGATTGGATCAAAACGATTTATCTTTGATGATATAAAGTGGTCGATTTTTAACTTGTTCATAAATTTTTCCAATATATTCACCTTGAATACCCATTGAAATTAGTTGAACCCCACCAAGAACCAATATTAGGATTATTAGTGATGGAAAACCAGGAACATCATTACCGTAAAATACTGCCTGATACAAAATAACAACTGCATAAGAGAAACCAATTATTGAAATAGAAAAACCAATAATAATTGATAGTCTTAAAATCGATGTGCTGAAACTAGTAATGCCATCAATAGCAAAGTTGAATAAATTTTTGTAACCCCACTTTGTCTGACCAGATTTTCTTTGAGGCCTATCAAACGATATAGTAACTTGGTTATAGCCTACCCAGCTAAAGAGTCCCTTCATAAATCTATGAGTTTCTTTAAGCTTTCTTAAATTTAAAATAACTTCTCTATCAATTAATCTAAAATCGCCCGTTTTTGAAGGAATAGGAGTCTTACTCAATGCATTGAATAGTTTATAAAATAGTTTGGAGAAGCTTTGTTTTAAAAATGTCTCTTGATCTTTGTGAGACCTTTGAGCATTTACTATGTCATACCCCTTAAGCCATTTTCCTATCATTTGTTTGATAATTTTTGGTGGATGCTGAAGATCTGCATCCATAGGAATTACTGCATCACCATCAGCAAAATCTAATCCAGCAGTTAGCGCAATATCTTTTCCGAAATTTCTAGAAAAGTTAACTAACTTAATTTTTTTATTGATCAAAATATTTTTTTTAATCATTGCTTCGGTCTGATCATTGCTTCCATCATTTATAAAAATAATTTCGTATGTGTATCCATGAGGAAGTAACTCAGTTTCAATAGATTGAATGAAAGTATTTATACCATTTTCCTCATTAAAGACTGGCACCACTATTGAAATTAGAAAATCATTCTTTTGTCTTATCTGTGTAATCATCTAAAGATTGTATAATAACAAGGAACAAATTATTTAATTTTAAGATATCAATGTGACAAAACTATACTTAGTAAAATTATTAGATGACTAATGAAATTCAAAAAATATTTTCTAAACATTCTCGTAAGTCTTTATTAATAATTCCGTTTGGATTAATTTTTGTTGTCAATTTACTTATAACTCAAATTAATGGATTTGAGTATGCTGGTGAGTTTGCTGTTTTTTATGGAGCATCTTCATTCATAGCAATTTTATTTGGAATGCAATGGGATATTGAAGTGCTTGTTCGAAAACGAAAAATGCTTGAATTCTCTATTTTTTATGGAATGTTTACTGTCTTATGTTTCTTGATAGCATTCTCTATTTTTTATTTTTTCTTTAATGTTTTTCAAACTAGATATTATTTATATTTAATTATTGCAGCTTCATTGATAGCAATAAATGAAATTTTATTTAATGGCCTGATTAAGACTAAACAATATCAAGCCTGGGTTTTGATAAGGTCGTTTTCTCCTATATCACTGCTAATTTTAACAGTTAATCAAGTCTCTTTAGAGTTAACATGGGTATATGCTCAGATAATTCCATTATTAGCATTATCTATTTTATATTTAACTAATATTAATAATTTTCAGTTCTTTCATCCTTTAAAACAATCATCAGAATTTTTCCCAAAACTAACTCAGTTAATCCCAATCACTTTATCAACATTAATAAGCAATAGCATTTTACTTTTTTGTCTCATCGGCATTAGTTACAGATTAGGTAGCTTTGAAGCTGGGATTTGGGTAAATGCATATAGAGTTTTTTCTTTACCAATTGTTTTATGTGGAGCCATTATTTTACCTTTAACTTTATCAACAATAGGAGAACATCCTTACGGATATAAATTTAAATTGTTTTCAAGATACTTATTATTTATCTTAGCTCTTGTCATAGTCATAGTTCCGGTTATATATTTTTACGGTGTAAATATTTTTCAAATATTAACAAAGAGTACATATATCATGACAGAACCTCTTGCATTGATAATTTTTTTTACAGGAGCGGCTCACACTTTGATTATAAATATGAGAAGTTTTTTTCATTCAATTGATAGAGCTTATATATTATTAACTACACTAATCATTTTTATTTTCTTCATTTGCTTATTATTTTTAGACTCCACTTTAACCTCATTTGAGGACATTAGTTATAAGATTTCTTTCATAAGCTTCATAACACTTCTAATAATTATTTTTTATCTCTTATATTTAAAAGCTAATCATGAATCCAAAAAAACTTAAAATATTGTTTCTGCAACCATACCCCACTGGTGAGGCTGCAGGCCAGCGATTTAAAGTTGAGCAGGCTTATAATAGTCTTCGTGAAAGAGGTCATGAGGTCACTGTAAATTCTTTCTTTGACATACAAACTTGGAAGATATTATATACAAAAGGATTTCTTATTAAAAAAACTTTTAATATTCTTTATTTATGGATCAAAAGGTTATTTTTTCTTTTAGGTGTTTTTAGATATGATGTTGTATATGTTTTTATGTGGGTTACGCCAAGAGGCTATCCTATTTCTGAATGGTTTGTCAGAAAACTCTCTAAGAAACTTATAGTAGATGTAGATGATGAGGTTTATAAAACCAATGACTTAAATTTAGTCAGCTCACTTTCATCCTGTAAGCCTAAATCTAAATATTTAGTCCAATATGGAGATATTGTTTTTCATAATTCACCGCAATCAGTGATAGAGTGCAGAAAATTAAATGTTTACTCAAATGTTACACATATGCCATGTTCATTTGATATGCAAAGATACAAACCTAAAACCTTCATAGAAAAGGATTATCTTACATTGGGCTGGACGGGTACATTTAGTTCTGCAGTGTACTTAAAATCCATTGAGCCAATTTTAAAAGATATCTACTCTGTAAAAAAATTTAAACTTAAATTAATAACAAATTTTCAGTACAGCATCGAAGGAATAGATGTTGAAGTGGTTCCTTGGAGACATGAGTCCGAAATATCTGATTTATCTGATTTTGACATAGGTATATATCCAGTATTATTCGATGACTGGTCTAAAAGCAAAGGGGGTTTAAAGGTTCAGCAATATATGAGCATGGGCATACCTAGCGTTTCAACTAATCATGGAGCAGCTACCTATTATGTTGATCATTATAAAACTGGGTTTTTAGCAAACAATGATGTTGAGTGGAAAAAATATATTCTTCAATTAATGAATGATGAAGACCTCAGGGAATCTATGGGAAACTTGGCCAGAAAAATTGCCGAACAGAATTTTTCTACTGATGTATCTATAAGAGATTACTGCAAGATTTTCACTGAATTTTAAATACCATCTTCACTAAAATATGTTTAAATTGGTTAAATTTATAAACAACCAAAGGTTTCTGAATTATGAAAGTTTCTGAGGCTGTAATCAAAAGAAGTTCGATAAGGTCTTTTTTAGATACTCCCGTATCAAATGATTTAATAAAAGAACTTTTACAAAAATCTTCAAGATCTGCTTCAGGAGGAAACCTTCAGCCCTGGAAAATATTTGTTATTAATGACTCTTCAATGAAAGATTTTCTTGATTTTCAAGAAGGTTGGACTGAGCCTGAAGTACCAGCTTATGATATTTATCCACCAAAGTTAAAAGAACCCTATAGAACATCTAGGTTTGAATTAGGAGAGCAAATGTATGAACTCTTAGGCATAGGAAGAGAAGACAAAGATGCAAGGATTGCTCAAGTGATGAAGAACTTTAAATTCTTTGGAGCGCCGTGTGCTTTTTTTTGCTTTGTCGATCGTCAAATGGGTCCCCCTCAATGGTCTGACTTAGGAATGTTCTTGCAAACCTTCATGTTATTAGCAAAAGAGGCCGGCTTAGATACATGTGCTCAAGAGGCTTGGTCAATGAAACATGATAGTGTTTCTAAATTTGTTAAGGCTGATGACACAGATATATTATTTTGTGGAATGGCAATAGGATATAGGGACGACACTGCTTTAGTTAATTCCTTAAAATCAAAAAGAAGGCCTGTCAAAGAATGGGCTAAATTTTTATAAAAAATGTTGAATCATTTTATGGTCGAAGCTATGAAAATGGCCAAACTGGCATATGACAATGATGAGGTGCCAGTAGGCGCAATTATAGTTAAGAATGAAAAAATTATCGGCAAGGGCTTTAACCAAGTAATTACAAAAAATTCAGTTTCCTCTCATGCAGAAATTAATGCAATCAATCAGGCAAGTAAATTTATTAAGAATTATAGGCTGACTGGATGCGATATATACGTTACGCTTGAGCCTTGTCATATGTGTGCAAAAGCAATTGTAGATGCCAGAATTGATTCTTTATATTTTGGCGCAAATGAACCTAAGACAGGTGCAATTGAGTCAATAGATCAATTTTTTAACAGAATTGATCTTAATCATAAAGTGGTTTTTAGCGGTGGGCATATGCAAGATGAATCCTCCAATCTTCTTAGAAAATTTTTTCAATCAAAAAGAAAAAAAGAAATAATCTAAAAGAATTTATTTTAGTTCCAGCCAAATTGGGCAATGATCAGATGGCTTCTCCATTGCCCTAGCAGAGTAGTCTATTCCAGTATTCATTATCGCATGCTCTATATTTTCTGATATTAGTATGTGATCAATTCGCAATCCCCTTTTTGGGCTATCATCAAACATCCTTGAACGATAATCAAACCATGAATATATTGATCCCTCTTCAGGATTTTGTTTTCTCCATGAATCTACAAAACCTAAGTCTTTAATTTTAT
>MDTB01215211.1_pt1 | contig 16221 bp, 11 predicted proteins | sample 811161 | NCBI WGS metagenome assembly MDTB01 (sample SAMN05326650, study PRJNA326480) | marine metagenome | isolation source: seawater | place: Mediterranean Sea | collected 2009 | reverse complement strand
GATTATTCGACATTAATAAGCGCTGGAGTTCCGCTGTCTTCATTAAGCTCTTCAAATCTTCAAATCTATGGTAAAGAGAAAGAAATTCCTTTGCATATCGAAGACGGGGGAGATGAAACCATAGAAAATGGAGATTTTATTCTTTTTTACGCTGAGCGTAATGATGGTTGGCTAGATTCTACATTATACGACAATGAGGAATGGATTGGTAATCCAAAATACAGCTTGTATAATGATACCTTACAGTATTTCTTAACCTGGAACTCAACTTCGGATAATTTCCGTTTTATTCAGGAGTCTAGCGTTGATTTTGAAAATTATATTGCCGATGATTTTGTCGTTGAAGAAACCTTTAATTTTTATTCAAATAGCTATAATGAAGGAGAAAAATCGGCAGATGCCTCAAGTTCCTTTTACATGCCTGGAGAAGGCTGGGGAAGTACACCCAAAAACGGGAACGCAGGCTATACTTGGGATTTTGGCACATTAAATTTTACAGGAATTTACCAAGGTTCGAATGCCCCTTTGATTGATTACGAATCCGTTGTTGTCGGTCGCTCCAATGCAGCACAAACCACTCCGGGCAGTGGCAACCACCATACCCGACATACGATAGGTAATAACAATTTTGTCTTGGTTGATTCTGTTTTTACTGGCTATCAAAGTGTTTTTGTCAATGGATCTTTTCCTCCAGATGTTATTCCGTCGATTGGAAACTCCAACTTTAAGGTGAACATAGTAGGTGATTTAAATGTGGCTACCGATTACCAATCTATTAATTATTGGTCCTTTCGTTATCCAAGGTCTTTGTCCTTCTCTTCCGAATCATTTATTGATTTCGAGGTCATTAACTCAGCGGCTCTAAAGTCTAAAATTGAAATTACAGGAGGTCAATTTAACAACCCTGTAGCTTTCGTTATAGGAGCAGAGCCCCATAAATTAACGCTCGTTGAAAGCAACGGTGTTTATCAAAGTTTGGTTCCAAATGCTACATTGACTGACAGACAAAAAGTCTTTATTGCAAGCGAGAATAGTATCAACGAAGTGTCCTCCTTAAAAGCTGTCAATCAGAATGGATTTTTTACCGATTATGCTTCTAGTACTAATTTAGAAAGTGTTTTACTTTTTGTCTACAATGATCAATTGGGCTCTGTTGTCAATGAATATGCAGCACATCGCTCATCTGTCAACGGTGGTTCTTATAATGTCCTTACTGCTGAGGTTTCGGAGCTTTATCAGCAATATGGAGGAGGTATCCCGAAGCATATTAATGGAATCCGAAGGTTTGCTCATCACATGTATGAATTGTCAAGCGATAAGCCCGTTGGATTATTTCTTTTAGGAAAAGGTATAAGAGAAGCCAATATCACGTCATTAACAAGTATAGGTCCTGGTTCCAGAACGAATAATTTGGCTTATCAAAATTCACTTGTTCCTTCGTTTGGCCAGCCGTCTTGTGACGCCTGTATTACCTCAAATCTTCCTGGAACGAATAAATGGACACCGCTCATACCGACAGGTAGGATTTCTGTAAAAACACCGGTAGAGCTTGATACCTACTTATCTAAGGTCATTTCTTTTGATGCACAGCAAAATCAGGATGATATTTACAATTCGAGTACAAAAGACTGGCAGAAGCACATCTTACACTTTTCAGGTGGAGAGGATTTTCAAGAGCAGCAAGCTTTTCAAAATTACCTCAATGTAATGGCCACTAAGGCGGAGGATTATTTCTTTGGTGGTGATGTTCAGCTTGTTGCAAAAGAAAATGACAACCCAATCAGCCCCACGGAATTGCAAGGCATTACGGATCGTATTAGCGAAGGTGTTTCTCTGATGAATTTTTTCGGACACTTTTCTACAACAGAGAGTGGTTTTGATATTAACTTGGATGATCCATCTAATTGGGACAATGAGGGTAGGTATCCACTACTACTTGCGAATTCATGCTACAACGGTAATATTTTTCATAATTCGACTTCTAATTCTGAAAGTTTTGTCTTGACACCAAATGCGGGTGTCATTGCTTATTTAGGAACCCTTAACTATGGTTTCACGGGTGCATTGCAATCCTATTCAAATCATTTTTATAATCAGTTTTCTCGTCATAATTATGGAGGTACAATTGGCGAACACATAAAGGCAACAATTGATTCAGTCATAGATGAAAACTCCAATTTGATATATGAAACAACTTTCATGCAAATGACCTTGCACGGTGATCCTATGATTCGCCTTAATTGGCATGAACTTCCTGAAATAGAGCTTACGGATTCTCGCGTTTCTTTTGGTCCTGAGGATATTTCTTTGGCAACCGATTCAATTGAAATCAAGGTTAAAATACGCAATCTTGGAAGGGCAATCATAGATACTTTTGACCTAACCATTAATAGGAACTTCCCAAATTCGAATATTGATTCAAATTATGTTTTCAATATTCCTGGATTGAACTATGAAAGAACTTTAAACTTTAAGTTGCCTCTTCAATCGAGCCAAGGAATAGGGATTAATAAGTTCACAATAAAGGTTGATCGTCCTAACTTTATTGAAGAGCAGTATGATGAATTGATAAATAATCAGGTAGTAAAGAATTTTCTCATAAATGTAGATGGAGTAGAGCCAGTATGGCCGGAAAACTTCGCTGTAGTTCCTATCGATTCAATTAGTATCAAGGCTTCGACCATTGACGCACTAGCAGAATTCAATACCTATCGTTTTGAATTGGATACTACGTCGAGCTTCAATAGTCAATTTGCTCGAGCATTCAATATAAGTACTGAGGGAGGTTTACTTACCGTAAACCCTGCGGATTGGATTTATAAGTCAAATGGCAGTGCTGCTCCATTACAGCTAGAGGACAGTCTCGTATATTTTTGGCGCGTAGCCCTAGAAGATACTGAACTCATGTGGAAGCAAAGGTCATTTCAGTATATCACGAACAAAAGAGGCTGGGGACAAGATGCATATGGACAATTTGTGTCCAATTCATTCAACGGTGTTGAACTAAATTCCGCCAACGAATATAGAGAGTTTACGCCTATTGAAGCAGATATTTCATGTCTTTGTAAATCCACTTCACAATCACCAGGGCATTACGACAATGCATGGTATCTAAATAGTATTCAACAAGATTATAATATTTGCACTACCACTCCGAAATTTCACGTCGCTGTGGTGGATAAAGCAACCCTGGAAGCATGGGGCACACGCTATGTTAATGCAAATGGTTCAGTTTCAAATCCCGACAATGATTTTGGTAATAATAATGATAACGGAGGCTGTGAAAACCGTGTAATGAAATATTTTACGTTTAATCAGACCAATACCACTGAGCTTAACGCATTCAAAAATTTTATTGAAAATGAAATTCCAATTGGTAATTATGTACTGATTTACACCCCGATGACCACACGTTATGATCTTTGGGATGCATTGAATCCTGAGTTGTATACTACTTTTGCTAATATGGGTTCCGATAGTATTGTTCCGGGAAGGCCGAATCGCCCATTTATCTTTTTAACCCGAAAAGGGGATCCTAATTTTGTTGTCGAAATTTTTTCTCAGAACAATGAAGATATTTATTTGGATACATTAATTTCGGGTGCTGAGGTGCTTGGATTTGAATCCTCACCTGTCATTGGTCCAGTAAAAGAATGGGAATCGATTCATTGGAAACAAAATCCATTGGAGTCAAATACGGCAGATACCACTTATTTAGAAATACAGCTCTTAGATGAATTGGGTAATTACCAAAGTTCAATAGATACTTTATTTACGCAACATGATTCTATAATTAATCTGCAGAGTATCATCGATGTGGGATTGAATCCAAAAATAAAGTTGCTTAGTAAATACAGAGATCCTGTTAATCAAACACCTGCGCAAATGGATTTCTGGCATGTTTTATATGACCCAATTCCCGAGGCTGCAATTGTAGGTAATGGTAATTTCCTTTGGTCACCATCCGATACGTTACAAGAAGGACAGCAGGGTTCATTTTCTATAGATGTTGCAAACATTAGTGATGTCTCTATGGATTCTTTATTGGTTTCATATTTTATTTTAGACGAAAATCAGGAAAAACATTATATCCCTTACGAGAGAACTGACTCCCTGCGTATTGGAGCGTTCTTGTCTGATACGATTTCTTTTGAGACGACCAACCTAGTCGGTTCAAATTTTTTCTGCATGGAGGTAAATCCGTACGTGGATCTAAATTTGACGCTCACAGATCAGCCAGAACAGTCTCACCTGAACAATGTGCTTCAATATCCCTTCACGGTCGTTTCAGAAGATATTAACCCAATTTTAGATGTTACCTTCAATGGTATTCATATTTTGAATAAAGATATCGTCGCTCCAAGCTCTGAGATAAATATTTCATTAAATGATGAGAATCCATATTTGCTTTTGGACGCAGATGCAGATACTTCTTTATTTGGGGTTTTTGTTACCGATCCTGATGGTATTACTTTACGTGTTCCATTTGTAGATGCAGCAGGAAATATTGTGATGAATTGGATCCCTGGGAATGGCAATCAAAACAAGTTTAAAATTACCTATCCGGCTTATTTTGAGAAGACCGGGATATACACGCTTCTTGTTCAAGGTTCTGATAAATCGGGGAATGAATCCGGTGATTTTGAGTATCAAATTGATTTTGATGTTATACACGAATCAAGAATTTCTCAACTCATGAATTATCCAAATCCATTTTCGACTCAAACGAGATTTGTTTTTACGCTCACCGGTGATCGTATTCCAGATGATCTTTTGATTCAAATAATGACCATTAGCGGTCGTGTTGTAAGAGAAATCTCTGAAGGTGAAATTGGCCCTATTCAGATTGGACGCAATATAACTGAATTTGCTTGGGACGGAAGAGATCAATTTGGGGATATATTAGCTAATGGAGTATACCTGTATCGAGTCAAAGCTAAAATAGATGGAAAGGACATCAACCTTTTAAATACAGACGCAGACCAATATTTCCATAATGGCTTGGGAAAGATGTATATTATTCGTTAGCTAGAAGAATTTACAGCTAAAGATTGCTGTATCATCAACAAAACTTAGGTCTCCTCTCCAATCGTCGAGCTTCGAAAATATAATGTTATTCATGTCCTCCATTTTTAAGGGAGCATAGGACTGTGCTGCCTTTACGAGCTGGTTTACACCAAAGAGCTTTCCTTCATTATTTTCGAGCTCAATTAAACCATCAGTGTACAGTACAAATGTAGAGTTGGGCCTGAGCTCAATCATTCCCACATTTATCTTAGGGATTTCATCGAGCATGCCAAGCCCGATACACCCTTTGTCGAGCATGAATATTTTACGCCCATTTAGAATAAATGGGTGGTTGTGTCCTGCATTCACGTATTTCATTTTTCTCGTATGCGCGTTGTAATGGGCAATGAAAAAAGTAATAAACTTCTCTCCTTTGGCGCTTCTCATTACTTTTTTGTTGAGCTCTTCTATCAAGAAGGGCATCTCAAATCTTTGGTATTTAAAAAGTGTTCTAATGGTAGCCTGAAAATTCGCCATTAATAATGCTGCGCTGATTCCTTTGCCTGAAACATCCGCTATACATATAATATATTCGTCATCTCCAAGCGGTATAAAGTCATAATAATCGCCACCTACAGCATGTCTTGGAATGTATTTTGCAGAAAGGTCCATTTTTCTGTTTGAAGGTAGTTCAGAGGGGAACAATAGCTTTTGCATTTCAGAGGCCACCTCTAGTTCTTTTGAAATTCTTTCTTTAATGATATTTTGTTCACCGAGCCTTTTGTTTTCAACTGCAACTGCAATAATATTTGTCAGTGTCTGTACGAATGAAAAATAGCTTGTTTCATTCTCACTATCAAGATTACTAGAAAGCAATAAAAATGCAAGTGGTTTTTCGGAGTGGAATACTGGGATAATGACCTGGAATTGATGAAGAATTCTAGATTTTGAAGACTCAATAATAGTAATCTCTTTGAAGCGACTAAACTCTTTGTCAATTGCTTTCAAGTCAATTTTGCCTTTAAAGCCAATTTTTACAGGATTTCCCCATTCTTTTTGGTTCATGAGCAAGACGAATTTTGAAAATCCTAGCTGCTCTTTAAGGATGAAGGTGAATATTTTCATCAAATGCTTTACTGGCGCATTTTCGTTGATTGCATTGGTAATTTCCAACAAAGACAATAGCTTGATCTCTTTAACCTCATTTTGGTATACTAAATCTTGCTCTCTTGTTGTGTACATGATTATTTTTTAAAAAGCTTTGGCAGGTTTCTTAGGGCTGCCAATTCTCTAAATTTCTGTTTTGCTTCGACACAAGGTGTTCCAAAATATGTTTTTCCTTCCTCGAGGTCTTTAGAGATTCCTGACTGCGCCAATACAACAACATTGTCGTGAATCGTAACTTTGCTTGCGCATCCGACTTGTCCCCATATCGACACATTGTTTTTTATCTCAACACAGCCGGCAATTCCCGTTCCTGCTGCGATAATACAATTCATACCAATCACAGTATCGTGTCCAATTTGAACAAGGTTGTCAATTTTGGTACCTTCACCAATTGTCGTATAAGATGATACACCGGCATCAATTGTTGATGCGGCTCCAATTTCAACATGACTTTCAATTTTCACTCCTCCTATGGTATTCATCAGGGTGTGTTTTCTGTTTTTAGTATTATAATAAAATGCGTTATGTCCAATGACTGCATTTGGACCTATAATCACATGGTCTTTTATATGTACATTATCCATGATTACTGCTCCAGGAAGGATTCTTGTATGTGCACCTATTTTGATATTGTTGCCGAGTGAAACGTTTTCCGCAATGATTGCACTTGAGGCTATATTTTGGTTTTCATTTGAACCAAATACTTTTTTTGGGAAGAAGGTATTACATAAACTGTTATAGTCATCAAATGGATTTTCCGATAAAATCAACACCTTTCCAACAGGAGGTTCAATCTGCTCATTTATAATAATGGTATTGGCCTTTGAGGCGAGTGCTTTGTCGTAATACTTTGGGTGGTCTACAAAGATTAAATCACCTTTTTCTGCTCTATTTATCTCACTTAACCCGGTGACAAGATGCCTGGCAGGGCCATGGAAATCTCTCTTGAGCGCTGCTGCTATTTCTTCAATGTATTTGGGAGAAGTAAATCTCATTTGGTGCTTTTTTCAAAAATAAGGATTGAAAGAATACTTTATGCACAAGCCTAAAAGACTTATCACCTTAGCTATGTTCAAACTAGTTATCGAATATTTAATGAAAAGTTTTGATGTTATTAAAAAAGAAATTCATATTTTTGCAATCCATTTTTGAACGATCTATTATGAAAAAAGAGATACATCCAGATGATTACAGACTTGTTGTCTTTAAAGACATGTCTAATGATTATGCATTTTTATGCCCCTCATGTGCTCCAACAAAGGAGACAATTAAATGGGAGGATGGTAATGATTACCCTCTAGTTAAACTTGATATTTCTCACAAGTCTCACCCATTCTTTACTGGTGTTGCTCAGTTTGTTGATACGGCCGGTAGAATTGACAAGTTCAAGAATCGTCACGGTAGACATATGAAATAAATAATTTTAAAATATGTAAAAGCCCTTTCTTCGAAGGGCTTTTTTTATGGGGTATATTTTTGGATCGCTCTTTTAATTCTGTCATTTATGGCGCTACCAATTCCACTTTCGGGCATGAATTCAATATAAATTGATTTGAACTTATGCGCATCCATGACATGAAAGGAGCGGTATAGCTCTTTTGCTGCGGTATCTATATTTCCATTTTTACTTAGCAAAAATTGATTTTCAACTGGGAAATCAGGGTGGAGGGTATCAAAGCCTATAAATCCGCAGTTGGAAAGGTCCTTTTCCTTATGTTTCTGCACTATAGAAAACATTGCGGTATTTGGAGCATAGTGATGTTTCACCATTCCGCTTGCCTGAGGTGCTTTCTTGTCCAAGATTTTATTATTGATATGAACTTTTTTTCGAATACAAGCCTCAATGGCTTCGATTGAAATACTGCCAAGTCGATATATCAATACGTGATTATTTTCAAAACCTATTATTGTTGATTCTATACCTTTTTCACAAATCCCGCCATCTAAAATATACGGAATTCTTTCATTGAGTTGTTCATGAACATGAGCAGATGAAGTCGGGCTGATTCGCCCATACAGGTTTGCACTTGGCGCGGCAATAGGATAATCAAGTGCATTTAAGAGTGAAAGACATAATTCGTGTCTAGGCACTCTTATGGCAACCCGAGATTTACCAGATGTCACCGCATCTGGTATGTTTTTACTTTTTGGAAGTAGCATGGTCAATGGTCCAGGCCAAAATTTTTCTGCAAGAATCTCTGCCTCTTTTGGGATAGTTGTTACATCTTGAAATGCTGATGATGCGTCTTTATAATGAAGGATCAGAGGATTTGATAAGGGTCTTTTTTTGGCCGCATAAATTTTAGCAATCGCAATAGGATTTTTGCCATTGGCGGCCAGCCCGTACACTGTTTCGGTCGGAATGGAAATGATTTCTGACGCATCCAAAAGAAGTTTTGCTTTTTTTAGATCTGTTCCTATTTCGGTCTGAATCATAGCCAAAAGTAATGATATCTATTATGATTTTACATACCGATGCCTGAACTTTATTTTCCAAATGAAGTTCAGGTAAAGACCTACTTAAAGCGACCAATGATCATAATATATTTTATTTCGAACAATATATGGATGGATATGCTTATTTTTGTTTAGACTTATTCTAAATAACATGGGTATTGTTCTTGCTGATAGTAATGATTTGGTCCGCGCAGGTTTGCGCTCCATCATCTCTGCGCAAACGGATTTACCTATTGTCGGTGAAGCTACAAACAGCGAAGAACTCTTTGAACAGATTAAATCATTTAAACCTTCAATTGTTATTTTAGACTTTACCTCAGATGGTTTTACTATTGATGTAATTTCAAAAATTCAAAAGCTTAAATTTGACCTTAGTTTTATTGCCATTACTCCTGAGCAAAATGCGCAAATACTCGTAGATGCATTGCGGTTAGGGGTGAAGAGCTATGTTAAAAAGGATTGTGAGTTGTCAGAAATTGTAAATGCAGTTATTGAAACAAGTAGCGGAAATAAATTTTTCTGTGGACAGATTCTTGAAACGATTCAAAAAGCAGAGATCGATATAAATGATTTAGATTTTGAATCCTTCACCTGTGAAGCTGTTGTTTTGAGTGAGAGAGAAAATGAAATTATTAAGCTAGTTGCGGAGGGAAACACTAATGGAAAAATTGCTGAGCTACTATTTCTGAGTAACCATACTGTGAATACCCATCGTAAAAATATAATGTCGAAGCTTGGTGTTAAAAATACAGCAGGTATCGTGATGTATGCCGTTAAAATGAACATCGTTTCACCAAACCGCTTTTTATTTTCTCCTAGTAACAGCTAAAATCGTACGATCATTTTCAAATTAAACCTTCTTTGCGTGAGGTAATTGGGTATTGAGTAATAACGACCACCTACATCTTGAATCCATTGTTTTGATAAAACGTTGTTGATCCCAAGCAGATTGAATATTTCCAATGACAATAGTGCTTGGCTAAAGTTTTTCTTCCAGAATGAATTTTTTGCCGCTCTGCCCATGAAGTCATATGACATACCTAAGTCGACCCTAAAGTATGATTTCATTCTCAAAGTATCTTTGTAACGTGTTGGATCAGGAGGGCCATATGGCAATCGCGTTCCAAATTGCATCCCCATCTGCACAGTAAAGCTCTCCAAGCCTGGCATTTGATCTTGAACCAAGGCGCCAAAATTAAAAAGCTGGTCTGTTGGTCTGGGAATGAAACCAGGATATATTACAGCACTGTCGGTAACGACCTGGTCGTCACTGAATCCAAAAATAATACGTTCTCCTGACTCATTATAATACTCTGTATATTGGTCATCAAGTATATCCTCTTTGGTTGAGAGCAAGCCTATTTTAAAGAACGACTCAATACCTTCAACAAACTCTCCGTGAATGTTAATATCTAAACCATAAGCATAGGCTACAGCATTATTTTCTGCATAGTACCTTGTACGAACATTTTCTATTTGATATGGATTGACATCCCACAAGTATTTATAGTATAATTCACCTGAAAACTTGAATGGTAATTCTCTCTGCCACATATTGAAATAAAAATCAGTACCAGCAACAACATGCACCGATTTTTGTGATTGAACATCTGTTCTAAGTGTTCCGTCGAAGTATCTAAATTCTCTATAAAAAGGAGGTTGATAATACATCCCTGAGGACAATCGGTAGGAGATATTTCGTTTTTTTAATGTTTTATTTTGAACCACAAAAGCACTAGGGTAATAGACCAATGCAACTCTCGGTGTCAGATACAGTTCATTATTAATAGTGGTATATCCTCCTCTTGTCCCAATGCGAAGGGCAAGCTTTGAGCTAACCTCCTTTACTGTATCACTCAAAAATAATTTTTGTTTTTCACCATGTTCTCCAACTTTATAACTTCTGGTGATAAAAATATTTTTTCTTGTTTTGGACCAAATAGAATTGAGTTGTAAAAAACCTGTATAACGCTGGTTGCTTAATGATAAGTCACCTTTTATAGTCTCGAAAAGTTCAATTTCATTCGGGTTATTTTGTGGTACACTATATCCAGCAGAATCAATCATTCTCCATTCACTGAGTACGTCTTGAAACTCATCAGCTTGAAATGACAGGCCCCATTTTAAGGTTCTATTTCTATATTTTTCTCTTTTTTGATCTGTAAAACCATTGTAAAGTACTTGCTCTCCATTGTGGTAAATGTTGATAATTGTTGCATCGAGTCGGTTTCTTGCATGATTCAAAAATGTTCCTATACCCAACACAGCTATAGAGTCTCCAAACTCCTCTTTGGAGGGATCTGTTTCCAGCTCATTGATGTAATATTGTCCTTGGATATCAAAGTATTCTCTCTCTGTTGTTTGAAAAGCCGTTGCATAAAGATCGAGCTTTGTTTTGTCACTGGGTTGCCAATTTAGAGAAACACCACCCATCATGGTTTGGAATTTAGTCTGTTCTTGTCCATCAAAATAAATTCGAAAAGAATAGGCCTCATTTGCGGTTCCAAAATCTGTTTCAGATGTTTGTGGGCTAAATCGATAATTATTGGAAGAATAATGCAGGAGGGTATTTAAGCTTAGTTTTTTTGAAAGTTTTGTACTTGTCGCAATCTGTCCATCCATAAAAACTGGATTGTAAGCACCTTTGGTAGGCAAAGAATTTAAAAAGTAACCATTTGACCGGTATCGGGCTCCAGCAATATAGCTGAATCGGTCATTAACTTTCTGCTCTGCATGGGCCTCAACTCCCAATAATGAAAGCATTAGAGACGATTTAAAGGCCTTTGGGTCTTTATAAGATATATCCAGTACAGAGCTCAGTTTATCTCCATATTGGGCATCGAATCCTCCTGCCGAAAACCGGACGGACTGAACAAGGGCGGAATGAATAAAGCTCATTCCTTCTTGCTGACCACTGCGCGTTAAAAAAGGTCTATAAACAAGAAATCCGTTAACGTATACCAGGTTTTCATCATAATTCCCACCTCTAACATTGTAATTAGAAGTCAATTCATTATTGGAGGTAGCTGCGGTTGTCAACACCAGTCCTTTCTCCACACTTCCCGTAATCCGCTGGGCATCAATTACTGGCAATGATTCCAATTCAAATGGTGTTTCTCGGTCCTGTATCACATCCACTCCCTGTTGTTGCTGAATAGAAAAGCTAACCTCAGGAAATAGTTTCATTTCTTTTTCTATGAAAACACTTTCTTTTTTGATGATTTCATTTGCTTGGTAGACCAATTCTATGGTGTCTCCTGTTCTAAATGAAAAAACATACATTCCATTTTCATCGCTATAGGTATTTTGAATTGGAATTGTGTTGGCTTTTATAAATACATTTTCTATGGGTTTCCCTTTATTATCTATACAGAAACCTTTGATGGTATTGACTTGGCTACAGAGTTGCAAGGCCAACATAACGAATAAAATACTGTTTATTATTTTCAAGATGCTAAAGTTAAGACCATAACGATTTACAAAGGCATTTATTTTGATTAATTTTTATGATAAGAATTTATTATATTTGTCGCCACTAAATGGTGGTTGTAGCTCAGTTGGTTAGAGCATCGGTTTGTGGTACCGAGGGTCGTGGGTTCGAGACCCATCTTCCACCCTGAAAAAGCCCGGTTTACCGGGCTTTTTTAATGTCTATGAAGTATGCTAATATTTCTAAAAGAGTTCTTTTACTTCGTTGCTAAGTTGTTCAACCCATGTTCGTACTCTGTCAAAGGTCATCTCATCCTCATTATCCTCGTCAATTGCCAAGCCAAAAAAATGATCTTTGTCCACGAGCGCCTTTGACTCACTAAAAGTATATCCATCTATTGGCCAGTGACCAATGATGCGGCCGCCATTGGCTAAAATTACTTCTGCCAATATGCCAATTCCATCAACAAAATATTCACCATACCCAATTTGATCTCCTAGACCGAAAATCGCAAAAGTTTTACCTTTAAAATCAAGTTGTTTAAAATCTTCGATGTAGTCGTCCCAATCGCTTTGTAACTCACCATCATACCAAGTTGGAATTCCAATAACAAAAAGGTCTTTAGATAACCATTCATTGGGGTTAATATTATAGATATCTACCTGGGATACACTTTCGAAATGAACGCTTAGTTCATTCAGTAAATACGTTTCAATCACATAATCTGTGTTTCCCGTATCTGACCCATAAACTATTTTCACATCCATATTTTACTTTAGAGCGCAAAATTAAAAAAGCATTTAACTCTTGACAAAAGAATATAGTTATAACATGAAATACAATACCATTTTTAGGGTAATATGCTTCTTCCGAAGGTCAAATTATAGCATTCGAAATAAACTTTTCTGTTCGTTCACATAATGCTTTAAGTGCATTCGGTAATGTTTCCTCAATCCAAGGGTGCTTGCTTTGAAAAACATGGTCAGCGTTTTCAATAATATTTAACTTCGTATTCGACCATTTGGAAAGTCTTTCACCGCTGTCTAAACCTACAGAGGTATCATTTTTACCATGGCCAATAAAGAGAGGTTTTTGACATTCTTCACATATCTGTTTCAAATCATAATTGGATTTATGCCGCTGAAAATCTTCCCATAATTCAATGCTTTGTGGTAAATCTTGAAGTGTTCTGCCATTTTTAATTTTTCTGAACCCAGTGGATTTCCATTCTTCAAGCGCCGATCCTTTTGGGAACCGCTCTTCAATAGAGGCAATGGATGCCCAAGTCGAAATTGAACGAATACAGGGGATATATTGTCCTGAAATAAGTGCAATAGCCCCACCTTTTGAATGTCCGATTAAATGTCCACTCCATGAATCGACTCTGTGATCTATCCAATTTACGACAGCTTTTAGGTCTGCAATTTCCTTGCTATATGTGTTTTGGCCAAAAGACTTCGGATCCGGAAAGTCAATACCATTTTTAATGGTACCTCCGTTGTGTGTGGTATTGAATTTACAGAATCCATATCCCATCTTTGTAAAGAAGTGCTGCACTAAATGCCAAGCTCCCCAATCCTTAAAGCCCATAAAACCATGAATAAAAATAATAATCTGTCCATTGAAGGCCTTTGGTATTTCTAGGTCTATTAGACTCTCTTTTCCATCGGCACCATGATAGGTATTGTTCTTAAGCTCCATGCTTGTCATTTTTCTTTATCAAGAAACATACTATTGTTTGTGCACGAGTAAAAACTCTTGATTTTCAATAGCTCTATATCCCATATCATAACAGAAGAAATATTGGTGGCCATTTTTTGTGGAGTAGCTATTTGTGTAATAGTGAAAATTGAATCCAAGCTCGGCAAGATGTATAAGATGGACCGTTTTTTTTCCGTTTGGATTTAATTTGGATAATATTCGTCTGTTTTTTCTAAGAATACTGTTGATTTTTCGAACGACCGCGTTTGCGTCTTCATTTTGTCGATTGTTGAATGTATTTCGACAGTAGTCACAACAGAATTTCTGGTCTCTGCGACCAACTAGCTTTTCCTGGCATTCCAAGCAATTTATTTCTCTTCGATTATTCACCTCTACAAGATTAACAAGAATTAACATGAAATACAATTCATAAAATTCAAGGTTTCGGATTTTTGTTTGAAATAAATAGATGTCAAATATTTAATCCATCACTATGAATGACGCGAAACCAGAGGAAAAATCTAAAGAAACGAATCCAGCAGAACATTTGAGGAAATTAAATGCGGATATTGCCTTGGAGAAGTTGCTTTTAGATCAGCTCCGAACTGAGGTTGGCAAAGCGGTTATTGGTCAGGCTGATATGATTGATGCTTTGCTTATTGCGCTTTTGACAGAGGGTCATGTCTTGCTTGAAGGAATGCCTGGATTGGCCAAGACGATGGCGGTAAGATCACTTTCTCAGACAATGAATTTGGATTTTGGTAGAATTCAATTTACCCCGGATTTATTGCCAGCGGATGTAACAGGTACTATGATTTATCAGCAGAAGTCGGATACTTTTACTGTAAGAAAGGGGCCTGTTTTTTCTTCTTTTTTGTTGGCGGATGAAATCAATAGAGCTCCAGCAAAGGTGCAAAGTGCTTTGTTAGAGGCAATGCAAGAGGGTCAGGTTACCATTGGCGATGACACCTTTCAACTTCCTGAACCCTTTCTCGTAATGGCAACTCAGAATCCCATTGAGCAGGAGGGTACATATACGCTTCCCGAGGCCCAAAAGGATCGGTTTTTACTCAAAGTAAAGGTAGCTTACCCTAGTGCGATTGAAGAGCAGGAAATCATTAAATCTCAGATTCAATCTCAACCGACTAGTAAACTTCAAAAAATATTGTCCAAAAAAGATGTGCTGCGGCTTAAAGCGCTTGTCAAAGAGGTCTATCTAGATGAAAAGATTGAAAAATATATTGTTGATATTATTCATCAGACCCGCGAGCCCAACATCAAAGCACTTGAGCCATTGAGACCATATTTGTTATTTGGCGCTTCTCCCAGAGGGAGTATTGGCTTGGCACGTGCAGCGAAGGCACGCGCTTTCATGGAGGGAAGATCTTTTGTGATTCCTGACGATGTGAAAATGATGGCTGTTCCTGTACTCAACCATAGGATAGGCTTGACATATGAGGCGGAAATGGACCATGTTTCAGCGCAAGATATCATCGAAAAAGTTGTTCAATACGTTGAAGTCCCTTGAATCTTAAGGATCTCATACGTTCAGTGCGGAGGATTCAATTCAAGACGCAAAGCTTGACTCATCAAAACAGGTTGGGAGAAGTCTCTAGCTCATTTAAAGGGTTCGGAATGAACTTCAGTGAGGTCCGCGAATATCAATTTGGAGACGAAACTCGATTTATTGATTGGAATGTGACCGCAAGATATAATAGACCACATGTTAAGGTTTTTGAAGAGGAAAGAGAACAAGTCAATATACTCTTGATTGATGTTTCAAAATCCATGGATTTCGGAAGCGGTAAAAGATCAAAAAAGGAATTAATGATTGAGCTTTATGCTACAATTGCATTTTCATGCGCATTAAATAAAGACAAGGTAGGGGTACTTTTTTTTGCAGATAAGGTGGAGCGTTATTTTGAGCCTAAGTCTGGCATGAAGAATATTTGGATGATTGCCATGCAGTTAATTGAATGGAAAAATGAATCCGTTGACTCGGACCTACAGGAGCCATTGCGCTTTCTACGCGCGCTGAAACTAAAACGTTTTCGACTTTTTGTACTTAGTGATTTTCATTTTGAAAGAAACAAACAGCAAAAGGAAGCATTGATTAGAACTAAGAGAAAGAATAGGGTATATGCTTTAAATGTTCGAGATCAAATGGAATCGAATATTCCGTTAAAAGGGTTTTATCAAATCGTTCATGCCGAAACAGGGAAGAGAAGTTGGTACAATGGTTTTTCACAGAAGAAAAGAAATACACTCAAGGCTCTTGAACATGAAACTCGTCAATATTGGAAGAATGAATGTCGCAAAAATAACATTCATTACATGGAGCTCAGTGGTGAGGTGGATGTTTTTAAAAAGCTAAATGGATTAATGTAATGAGAATTTACCTAGGCATGCTTTTCATGGTTTTATCTTTTTTATCCTTTTGCCAGGATTATGTTGAGGTG
>MDTB01128058.1_pt1 | contig 16221 bp, 16 predicted proteins | sample 811161 | NCBI WGS metagenome assembly MDTB01 (sample SAMN05326650, study PRJNA326480) | marine metagenome | isolation source: seawater | place: Mediterranean Sea | collected 2009 | reverse complement strand
TTGAATATTCAAAAGAAAAAAAAATTAAAACGATTTTTATAACTGGTAATTGGGACAACGCAACAAAACCCTTTTTTTTTAAACCAGACTTAACATTAACTTGGGGTACCCAAACAGCAAACCTTTGTAAAAAGTTAAATGGCATTAATTCTAAACCAATAGGTACACCTAGATTTGACTTAATATCTAAAACAAAATTCATCAATAAAAAGAATGCTAAAAAAATTTTAAAACTTAATTTGAAAAATAAATATTTGATTTACGCGGGAAAAATAGTTCCTTCAAAGGATTATGAGCTTTTAATTAAAATTAATAAATTTTTAGATAATTATAAAAATTTTAAAATCATTTATCGTCCCCATCCTTACGCGATGGATAAATCAAATTTTAAAGATTTTAAAAAAATAAAAGCAAAAGAATCTTTAAACAACATTATATTAGACCCAACATTGACAAAATTTTCAAATTTACAAATGAAGCAATATTTTTATTTATTTTCAGCATCTAACGGTTTAGTAAGTAGTTTTTCTACTTTAACTTTAGAGTCAGCTTATTATAAATTACCCGCATTTTGTTTTGCTATTAATGAAATTTTAGCAGAAAATAGATTTGATTATGAGTTAGGTTGTAAATATGCCCCTCACTTATTATTATTAAATAAATATAATTGGCCAAAAAGGTCTTTTGGATACAAAAATTTCTTTAAAAATTTTGAAATATTTATAAATAAATTAGAAAGTGATAACGTCGCCTTACAAAAAGTTCTCGATCAAGCAATTTTAACAAATAATCTTAAATATTATGATAGATTAGTAAAAATTATTCAAGATTTTTAATTTTAGATAATTTTCCTTTTTTTAATTCATATATTTCATCACATATTTCTAAAAAATCTTTACTGTGAGAGATGATAATTATTGTCATCTCTTTTTTTAATTTTTCTAAAATTTTTCCTAACTCTAATTGACTTTTGAAATCTAGCGCACTTGTTGGTTCGTCAAGAACTAAAATTTTTGGTCTTCTATATAAAGCTCTAGCAATATTTATCCGTTGTAGTTGACCTCCAGAAACTTTCATGCCTATATTTCCAAGTCTTTTTTTTAAACTTAGTGATTTATCCAAAATACTTTTAATTAATAGTGAACTTTTTAATGCAAATTTTAAATTTTTTATATTTATATTTGAACTACTCATAGTTACATTCTCAATCAGAGAATTATCAGTCAAAAAAAATCTTTGAGAAACAAAAGCTATATCTTTTCCATAATTTAATTGATCATCTAAAACATTTTTATTGTCTAAATATATTTTTCCTGAATCTGGTTTGATTAAATTCATAAGTATATTTGATAAAGTTGTTTTTCCACTTCCACTCTCTCCAATTATCCCAACTATATTTTGTTTTTTTATTTCTAAATTTACATTATCTAAAACTTTTATTTTTTCAGATTTGTATTGGAAATTAATATTTTCTAACTTAATATTATTTAAGAAACTTATTTCTTTCCTAAATTTATAGAAATCGTCATCTTTAGTTTTAAGAAATTCTCTGATTCTTTCTGAAGCAATCAATCCATATCTTAATTTTTGACTTCTTGTTGAAATTCTATTGAAGATTGGCATTAGCTTAAACAATGCTGCTGCATAAATGCCTAAAGTCTGAATTGTTAAATTGTTAGAGTTATCAACATTATTAAAACTAATATAAAAAATTCCTAAAATAATAATTAGACCTACAATTTCTATTATAAATCTGACAATATCTTGAAGACTCTCATGCCAGACCGATACTTTTAAATTTTCTTTTAGAAAATTAACGAAGTTATCTAAGACATATTTGCCCCCATTGTAAAGAATTAGCTCTTTTATTCCATCAAGATTTTCATTTAATAAAATTAAGATTTTTCTAGAGGTCTTCTCTTTTTTTTTACCAAGATTGTAACTTATTTTTTTAGAAAAAAAATTTATTCCATAAAAAATTATAAATGAGACAATTCCTAAAAATAAAAAAATTTTTATATTAAAAAAAAATAAGAAGACTATTATTGAAAAAAATATGAATAAATCAACCACAATGTGGAACAAAGATTGTAATGTGAAACCAGTAAAAGTTTGAATTTCTTTTGTGATTAAATTTAAAAAGGCTGATTTACTATTGTTAGAATGCCAAACATATGTTCTATTTAAGTGACTAGAAAGTAATTTTTTTGATAAAAAAATAGTAACTTCAGCTATAAAACCATTTATTTTTAATACTAAATAAGAGAGACTAAAAAACTTAACGATAAAAGCAATAAAAATTATAAAAATTACTATTTGAACATAATCAGTTTTATTTTCTATGTTAAAAAACTCTGATAGATATTGAAAAAAAATTAACTGATTATTGTTCTCTTCAACTAATGCAGAAATAAGTGGCAACAACAATCCCAAGCTTAAGACCTCTAACATTGAGGAGGTAAATATTAAAATTGAAATAAAAATTAACCTTTTTTTACTAAGACCATCTATAGTTTGAAGAATTTCATTAAACATTTATAGTTTTTGATAAAAATTAATTAATTTATTTTGAGAACTATTCTATAAATCAATTAAAAAATTGATCAATATAATAAGAATTAAATGAATGCTTTTCTCCCTGAAATTATAGGCTCTTTACTCTTTTGTTTATTAGTATTTTTAAATATCGATAATTTAATTAAAAAAATTAATTTATTTGATTATCCAAATGCAAGAAAAATTCATTCAAAGAAAACTTCTTTATTAGGTGGGACTATAATTTTTTCTTATCTTTTATACTATTATGTTTTAAAATATATTTTTAGTGACCTATCTTTTTTGACAGACTTATATTTTTTTTCTTTAAAAAATTATATCACTTATTTTTTTTCAATTTTAATTATATTTTTAATTGGTTTGTATGATGATAAATTTAAACTTCAAAATATAAAGAAATTATTTTTTTTAGGTATTTCTTTATTTATATTATTCACTCAAAGTCAAATTTTACAAATTAATTCTTTAGATTTTTCTTTTGGAATAAATATAATAACCAATAACCTTAGTATAGTTTTTACTACTATTTTATGTTTAGCAATAATTATAGCTATGAATTTATATGATGGAATTAATTTACAATCAGGCATATTTTATTTTATTAATTTTTTATTTTTAAGTATTTTATTAAATAAACTAAGTCTAATATTTTTATTTATTCCTCCATTAATTCTTTTTCTTTTATTTAATTATAATAATAAAATATTCTTGGGAGACTCTGGGTCGAATATTTTATCTTTTAGTTTGATATATTTTTTACTCAAATCATATAATATTCAAAATCAATACTTTTTTGATGAAATATTAATCTTTTTCTTTCTCCCTCTTATTGATGCAGCCAGGTTATTTATTGTTAGAGTTTATAAAAATGGCAAACCTTTTTTTGCTGACAATAATCATTTCCATCATTTACTCTTAAGAAATTTAGGTTTTTTCAATACTATTTTAATAACATCGTTGCTAGTATTGTTTCCTCACATTGGTTTAATATTTAAATTTAACACTATTTTATTGTTTTGTGTACAGTTAACAATTTATTTGCTTTTGTTATATAGATTTAAATAATTTTTTTATTTTACTAATAAAACTTATAAATTCTTTTTTTTCGTAAAAAATAATTGATAACAATAAGAATATAAAGATGAAACATACTAAATATGAAACTTTACTTAATATGTTAAATTCTTTCGCTTTTTTCTTAACAATCAAACTATTGATTAAATCATAAAATTTAATTTCATTAATTATTTTTGATTTTTTCAAAAAGGCTTTTTGATTTACTTCTAACAACTTTCTATTGATTTTTTCAAAATCTATATCTTCTTTTAATAACTCAGAATATATTACAAGCTCATCATTTGCTTGCTTATATTTTAAAGCTTGAATTAGGGACACTTTAATCATTTTCTCTTTTTCATTGAGAAATTGAATTATACTATTTTCACATTCTTTAAGTGCATTCACATTTTTATGATAAATAGTTATTTCAGAAATATTTAGTTTTTTTTCATTGGATACTTGAATAGGTAAATTTTGATCACTATTTAATGAAATTTCACATTTTTTAACTAATTTAAAATTCAATTTATAAAAATACTCATCTATGTATTTATCAAGTTCATACGGACGGTCAAATCTTATAGATCTAAAAACAAAATCAATCTCGGGAGTATCTTTTTTTAATAAGGTTAAGTTTAATAAATATGTATCATTTTTTTTGAAATTTTGAAGTCTTGTTAAATCTACTAAATTATTAAGCAAGTTTCCTAAAATATAGGAGAGAATTAATGTTAAAGAGATCAGTTTGAGAAATTTAAAATTTTTCATGATAAGATGGATTTTTTATATTATTAATTTAAATTGATCAAATCAATATAGCTTATGGATACTGGATTTTCATACCCATTTTTTGAAGGTTTTTTGCTTGATGTATCTAATTACTTAATATGCATATTGGTATTTTATATACTTTTAAAAAGAAAAATTATTTCTTTTGATCTTTTCATTTTATTTAGCGTTTTCAGTTTAACCCCCTTTTTTTTTAACAATGTATTGATTAGTTGGACAGAATTTTATGATCAAAAAAAATACTTGGTTTTAAGTGATCAATTTAGAAATACTTTTTTTAACGAAGGGACAATATTAAAAAAAAGAGAAGGATTAACTTTAAAAGTTTATCTTACATCATTCATATATTCTCTATTTCCAGTAGTTAATTTTTATTCAATAAATTCAATAGCATTTATTAATAAATTGATATTTTGTCTTACCATGGCCTACATGTACCATAGAAATATTTTCAGCAAGAATTATGTTATTTTAATTTTTATTTTTCCTTCAATTATTTTTTTTTCATCCTTTTCATTGAGAGATACACTGATCCTATCAATTATGCTTTTGATATTGGGAAGCTATCTTAACAAAAATTACACCTTATCAATTATTTTATCTTTTTTATTAATAATTATTAAACTCCAGAATTTTATTTTTGTCATAGCAATCATTTCTTTTACTGAATATTATAATTACACAAAAAAAAACAAAGATATAAAAATTCATATTTTTTCTTTAGTGGCTATATTTGTTATATTATTATCTAACTTAGGTTTTATCTTAGAAAAAATTAATTTTTTTAGAGAGGGATTATTTTCAGAAGAATTTGGTGAGTATAAAAATACATTATCACCTTTACTTTATCAAAAGTATTTCAAAATAGATTTAAACTTAAATTCATTATATTTATTATTTATATCAATAATTAATTTTTTATTTTCTCCAATTTCAAAAATAGATTCATTCATGTCAGTAGTTGCTTTATTTGAAATATTTATGTTTGTTTTTCTATTTTTTATAATTTATCAAAAATATAAAAAGAAGAAAAATAAATTATTCTTTTTTTTAGCTTTAACAATTTTTTTAAGTTTGGTATTTGTTTATTCTCTTTTAATATTTAATGAAATAACTGTTATACGATATAGGTATCCAATAATTTTATTCTTTTTATCGTATCTTTACTCATTTAATAGAGTTGGGACTAAATAAAATTAATTTTTAAATATATTATTATTAAAAAAAATATTGTATCAACTAATTATGAAAAAATTAAATTATGATTATTTTAAAAAAAATAATCTTTTTGTAATTGCTGAGATTGGCCATAACCATCAAGGATCAGTTAAAATAGCAAAAAAGCTCATTTTAAAAGCAAAAGAGGCTGGTGCAAATGCAGTTAAATTTCAAAAAAGATCGAATAGAAACTTGTATACTAAAGAGTTTTTTAACAAGCCATACGATCACCCAAATAGTTTTGCAAAGACATATGGACTTCACAGAGAATTTTTAGAATTAAATTTTAAACAATATAAAGAGTTGCAAAAATATGCAAAAAAACTAGATATATTATTTTTTGCTACTCCTTTTGATTTTGAAAGTGTTGATTTTTTGGAAAGTTTAAAAGTTCCTTGCTACAAGATTGCATCAGGTGATTTAACAAATATACCTTTACAGAAATATATAGCGAAAAAAAATAAAGTTACTTTTTTAAGTACGGGAGGAGGTGTTTTTAAAGATATTGTAAGAGCATATAAGAATATAATCAAAATAAATAAAAAATTAATTATTCTACATTGTACAGCTTCTTATCCTGCAAGGATTGAAGATATGAATTTAAACATTATTACAGAACTAAAAAAAAATTCAAAAATATACCAATAGGATTATCTGATCATGAGAATGGTATAGATGCTGCCTCAGTTGCCTATATGTTGGGTGCTAGAACTTTTGAAAAACATTTTACATTAAATAGAGCTATGAAGGGAACTGATAATCAATTTTCTCTAGAACCTATTGGCCTTTCAAAATTAATAAGAAATCTAAATAGAATACCTAAGCTTCTAGGTAAAAAAAATAAAAAATTCTTAAAAGCTGAAAAAAGTCCAATAAATAAAATGGCAAAATCAATTGTAGCCTCGAGAGATATAAAAAAAAATTCTATTTTAAAGTTAAGCGATTTAGCATTTAAATCTCCAGGTGATGGATTAAGAGCTTACGAATATGAGTATTATTTAAATAAAAAAATTAAAGTTGAATTAAAAAAAGATCAGAAATTCAAAAAAATTTTTGTTTAAAAATCTGTATGATTAAAAAAAAATATTTAATATTTCCAAAAAAAAAAAATATTGGTAAAAGAGATTGGGGTGAGGAAATATTGCTATGCTTAATACCTAAAGTTTTAACACTCAAAAAACTTAAAATTAAAAAAGGAAAAGCTGGAGGTTTACAATATCATAGAAAAAAAAATGAGTGTGGTTACTTAAAAAGAGGCAAGCTTATGATTAAATATGAGGATGGTAAAGGAAAACTAAAAACTAAAATTATTAAAAAGGGTGATGTTTTTCATTTTCCTCCAGGATTAATTCATCAAGAAAAAGCCTTAACTGACTGTGAAATTATTGAGGCATCGTCTCCTCATTTCAACGATAGAGTAAGAGTTGAAAAAAAAATTTGGATTTAAACAGAGAATAGGCCTACCAACAACTTTGAAAAAAAATATTATAGAGCTTTAGGTGAAAAAAAAAATTGTTGCCTTTATACCTGCGCGATCAAAATCCACAAGATTAAAAGATAAAAATATAAAAAAACTTAATGGATTACCATTATTAGCACACAGCATATTATCCGCAAAAAAATCAAAATGCTTTACTAGAATAATCATAGTAACAGATTCCGACAAGTACAATAGAATTGCAACAAAATATGGTGCTGAAAGTTTTGGAATTAGACCAAAAAAAATAAGTAATTCTAAGTCACCTGATCAATTATGGGTGAAATGGATAATAGATAAATTAGAAAAAAAAAGAATATTTTTTGATGCATTTTCAATCTTAAGGCCCACAAGCCCATTTAGATCGTCTAAAACAATTAAAAGAGCGACTAATTTTTTTCTTAAAAATTATAGAGCTTACGACTCATTAAGAGCTGTAGAAAAAACAAAGGTTCATCCAGGAAAAATATGGAAAATTCAAAAAAAAACATTAATTCCAATTATCAAAAAAAAAATTAATAATGTACCTTGGCACAGTTGTCAGTATGCAGCTTTACCAACATTTTATAATCAAAATGCAAGTTTAGAGATTTGCAAATTAAAAAGTTTTAAAAAACATAATCTTATATCTGGAAAGAAAATTCTTGCTTTTAAAACTAAAGGTAATGAGGGTTTTGATATAAATTACGATTATGATTTTAAAGTGGCTGAGCAAATAGTAAAAAAATAAAATATAAAAAATGAAAAATATAGTTATTTGTTTGCCATCGGATCATTATAAAAAATATTTTGATAATAATGCTTTTTTAAATTTAGAAAAAAAATATAAAGTTACTTATCTTCTAAATAAATATAAATATAAAGTTTCTCCCCCAAAAAATAAAAAAATAATTTATTACAAAACATCCAAATTTTCTGATGTTCAATATATGAGCTTTATTCATTTAAGTATGATAAAAAATAAAAATAAATCTAAAACATTTAATTATCAATTTAGAAGATGGTACCCAAATCTTTATGATTTTTTTCAAAAAAGTAGACAAGAAAATTGGGAAACAAAAAAGTATAAAAATAAATTATATTTTTTTTTTAGTTACTTTTTTAAAGTATTTTTACTTACCTTTTTTAAGAAGATTAAAAATTAAGTTTTTATCTTTGCCTTTTATTTATAACTTTTACAAAAAAAAAATAATAGATAGATACCCTATAGATATAGAGCTTTTTAAAATTTTGCAAAAAATTAATCCAAGTTTAATTATTTATCCTAGTCACTGTTTTGAACCCGAAACAATTAAGTTAGTTAAAATTTCAAAAAAAATAGGAAGTAAAATTTTATTTATAATTGATAATTGGGATAATTTGTCCAGCAAGACAGTATTTTTGGAAAAGCCAGATGCTGTTACAGTATGGGGCAAGCAAAGTATGAAGCACGCAATAAATGTACAGAATATAACAAAAAAAAAATATATTTTATTTAGGGAGTCCTAAATTTGATCAATATTTTTTAGATAGAAAGAAAAAATTTAAAAATATTTTTAATTTTAGATATGTTTTGTTCATTGGAGTATTGCAACCATTTAATGAAATTGAACCTTTAAGAGCCATTGATGAGGAAATTTCTTTAAACAAACAATTATACAAAGGTTTAAAATTAGTCTACAGACCTCATCCTGGAAGGGAGTATCTTATTAATAAAGCGTCTAAAGAAAAATTTAAAAATATAATTTTTGACCCAAGGATGCACAAATTTATTAAAACAAGGGATAAAAAATTTTTATTACCCAAAAAAAATTATTATGAGAGTTTAATATCTAATTCATTATTCATGGTAGGAGGTTTAAGCACAGTTGTATTAGAGGCTTTAATTTTCAATAAAAGATATCATTTTTTTTCTTATCCTGAAAAATTTAATCTTACAGATCCAGAAAAACTTTATAATAATGCTGCTCATTATAATGAAATAAATAAAATTTCATATCTGTCACAATGCAAAAATTTAAAAAATTTAGGTAAAGAATTTAGAGAACTATATAAAAAAAAAAATAACTAAAAATTATGATATTATAAATGAGTTGTCATATTTTTATAATCATAATGATCTAAATTATAGAATTAAAATTTTAGAAATAACTAATAAAATTTTAAATAATTAAATGAAAATATTACATATGATAACAAGTTTAGATAGAGGAGGTGCAGAAGCTCATGTATATCAATTGGCGACCCTTCAAAAAAATAGAGGATATGATGTTTCAATTTTATATTTTAAAGGTAATGGATACTGGAAAAAAAAATTAGAAAATTTTGGGGTAGATATTTATTATTTTAAATTTGAAATATATTTTAATATTTTAAATTATTTTTTTTTGATCAAATTAATTAAAAAATTAATTAAAGAAAAAAAAATTAGTATTATACACTGTCACTTATCATTCTCAGAGGTTATTGGTTCAATAATTAAATTTTTATTGAGGGATAAAATTAAACTTATAATTTCAAAACATCTAGATAGTTTTTTATTTGAAGGCTCAAGAGGACAGGATAAATTATTAAAGGGAATTTTTTTTGAAAAAATAATTTTTAGGCTTTCAGACAGAGTAATTTGTATTTCAGATAATGTAAAAAAATATTTTACAGGATTTCATCAATATAATAAAAAATTTCATACAATCTATTATGGTGTGAATATACCAAAAGTGAATATAAAAGTGAGAAATATTCTTAAGAAAAAACATTCTATAAATAAAAATGAAATTGTAATTTCCAATATAGCGAGACACGTAAACCAAAAAAACTTGTTCTTTCTTTTAGATGTTATGGAAGATGTTTTATTTAAAAGAAAATTAAAATTTAAATTAATAATGATAGGTAATGGCCCACTAAATGATAAATTAAAAAGAGTTTCAAATTATTCAAATATAAATCAATCTATTGAATGGGTAAATTTTACTGAAAATATTAATGAGTATTTAAATTTATCAGATATTTTTGTTTTAACCTCAGACTATGAAGGTTTAGGACTTGTATTATTAGAAGCCATGTCTGCAGAGGTCCCAATTATTGCAAGTAATAAGAGTGCAATCCCTGAAGTGATTAAAAATAAATATAATGGATTACTTTATAGTCATAATAATAAAATGGAATTCATTGAATGTTTGGAATACTTATTAAAAAATAAAAAAATCAAAAAAAAGTTTACCAATAATGGTAAAAAGATACTTCAAGAAAAATTTAATCCTTATTTAATGCTTAAAAAAACTGAAAATATTTATAAATTAAAAACTTAGTTTTTTTAATGAAAAAGATTGCTTACATTACAAATCACAGCTCTTTTTTTGAGTCTCATATTTCTCCCATTGCTGTTTCTGCAAAGGCGAAAGGATTTAAAGTAAAATTATTTTGTGGACAGGGTGGAAGTAAAATTATGGAAAAATATGCAAAAAAAACTTTAAAAAAAAAAAATATAGATGTTTCAAAACATAAATTTACAGCATCAGGCATAAATTTTGTAAATGAATTTTTTATTTTTTTAAATTTTTTTAATTCAGTAAAAAAATACAGACCAGATATAATTCACGCAGCAACACCCAAAGGAATAATTTATGGAGGATTAACTTCACTAATTTTAAAAACAAAATGTACAATAATTTTTGTGAGTGGTTTAGGTTTTCTATTTTCAAATAAGTTAAATTTTTATGAAAAAATTGTTAAAATTATCTACATAAATTTTAGTAAATTATTGTTCAAAAAGAAAAATCTACACCTGATTATCGAAAATAAAAGAGATTTAACTTATTATAAAAATAGGTTTGATCTTGAAGGAAGAATAAAATTACTAAATGGATCTGGAGTAGACCTAAATAAATTTAAACCTTCAAACAAATTAAAAAAAAAAATAGTTTTAATGCCATCTAGAGTTTTGAAAGAAAAAGGTGTTACAGAGTTTTCTAAAGCTACAAAAATTTTATTAAAAAAACATAAAGATTGGAGATTTATAGTACTAGGATCCTTAGACTATGGAAAATCTTCATCATATACAAAAAAAGAATTGCAAGAATTAAAAAACGATGGTCTTATTTTTTTAAATTATAAAAATAATATTTCCTTCTATCTCAAAAAATGTTCAATAGTTTGCTTGCCATCATATAGAGAAGGGTTTTCAAAAACATTATCTGAAGCAGTTGCCTGTGGAATTCCGATTGTAACTTCAAATATTCACGGATGTAAAGAATTAGTATTTAATGGAAAAACAGGCATTTTATGTGAACCAAAAAATCATGTGTCACTTTCAAATAAATTAGATAAATTAATCACTAATAAAAATTTAAGAAATTTTTTATCTAAAAATGGACCTAAAATAGCCAAAAAAAAATTAGATGTTAAAATTATAGTCAATGAAAATATAAGCTTATATTTTAAATTATTAAAAAAATAAAATGAAAAGAATTTATTTTTATATTACAAAAATTTATAATTTTGTTTTTTCAATTCTAGAAGATTTATTTTTAAAAAAAGGTAATCAGATTAAAAATTATAACTTAAAAAATAACGGATATATTGAATTGAAATTAGATTGTCTAGATATAAATAAATATCTTAATCAAGCCGAAGAAATTAATGCAAATAAATATATGAAAAAATATGTTCTAAATAAAGGTGAGATTTTTAACTTAGTAAAAAATATATTTGTTGAAAATAAACTTACAGAGGAAATATCTAAATTAACAAATTTTAATTACTGCATAGACTTTATGTTAGCTTATGCCACTTATCCAATAGCTAAATATGAATTTGATAAGGAGTGGTATGCAAATCATTGGCATCAAGATAAACCTTATACAAAAAATATGCTAAAACTAATTATACCACTTCAAGAAATTTCATCAGAAGATTATGGAGGTATCGAAATAATTAATAAAAAAGATTCTTTAATATTTATGAAAGACAAAAAATTTCCTAAAGAAAAAATTTATAAAATGATTTGTGATACAAATTCTGTATTATTATTTAAGCCCAATTTATGTTTTCATAGGGCAGGATTGCTAAAAAAAGACAAACCGCCAAGAAAACAAATAATGTTACAATTAAATCCAAGTAGATTTTGGAGTATAAATGACACAATTGAGGATAAACAAAAGCATATAGAACCAAAGTTTCCATATTTCTCATATTTTCAAAATAAAAGAATTAAATTAAGCAACCTCTAATGAAAAAAAATATTTTAGTAACTGGAGGAGCAGGATACATTGGAAGTAAAGTAACTTTTGACTTATGTGACAAAGGTCATAATGTTTTTATTGTAGATAATCTAACCACTGGATTTAGAAAATTAGTTGACAAAAGAGCAAAATTTTACAACTTGGATATTTTAGAAACATTTAAGTTAAATGAAATAATTAAGAAAAACAAAATAGATACTATTTTTCATTTTGCAGCTTCATTAAGTGTTGAAGAATCAATGAAAAGTCCCTTAAAATATTATATTAATAATGTTGAAGGAACCAGATCATTAATTAATGCTGCAAAAAAAAATGTTAAATATTTCATTTTTTCATCAACTTGTGCGATTTATAACCCTAAAAACATAAAAGAGGTAAATGAAAATTCTGAAATCAATCCACTAAGTCATTATGGAAAGACTAAACATTTATCAGAATTAATGATTCAAAATGCAAATACTGGATTTAAATACATTATTTTAAGATATTTTAATGTTGCAGGATCAGATAGTAAATCTAGACAGGGTTGTGTTAATCAAAATGGACAACTTATTAAAAATTTAGTGACAAATATAAGAAAAAAAAAATATCAAATTGATGTTTTTGGAAATGACTACAAGACTTATGATGGTACATGTATAAGAGATTATATTCACGTAGAAGATCTAAGCAAAATACATATTAAGGCTTTAGAATATTTAATCGAAAAAAAAAAATCTACGATATTAAATTGTGGTTATGGAAAAGGATATTCGGTACTTGAAATTATTAAAGAAGTTGAAAAAATAATAAAGAAAAAAATAAAAATTAATTTTAAAAAAAGAAGAAGAGGCGATTGCGAAAAAGTTATAGCAGACACTAAAAAATTAAGAAGTAAATTTAATATTAAATTTAATAAAAATAGGATTAAGAATATAATTCAAACTGCATTAATTTGGGAAAAATTTAATGCAAATAAATAAAAAGCTTATTTCTGTAATAATACCTGTTTATAATTCAGAGAAATTTTTAAAAAGATCAATTAATTCAGTTTTAAATCAAACTTATAAATTTTTAGAAGTAGTAATAGTAGATGATTGTTCTACTGATAATAGCATCAAAATAATAAAAAAATTTGCCAATATAGATAAAAGAGTAAAATATTATAAAACCAAAAAAAATTCAGGAACAGTTGCTGTACCTAGAAACATTGGTATAAAAAAAGCAAGAGGAGATTTTTTAGCTTTCTTGGATTCTGATGATTTTTGGAAATTAAATAAATTAGAAATTCAGATGAACTCTTATAAAAAAGGTTCCTTAATTTCTTGTTCGGCATGTGACTATATCTCAGAAAAAAATAAGATAAAATCTGGATATGTAATTAACAATCTAAGAATTATACTTCAAAAATTCTTTATTAAAAAAATAAACGAGAAAGAGCATAAATGGCTCTATTTATATAATCCCGTTATAGTTTCATCTGTCTTGGTAAGTAAAAATATATTTAAAAATTTTCTGTTTGAGGAGGGAGTAAACACAAGAGAAGATTTAGATTTTTGGTTAAAGATTTCTAGTAATTCAAAAAACCTATTCAATTATACCTCAAAAATACTTCTAACAATTGAAAGAAGAAATAGTAGTTTAAGCTCAAATTATTTTGAGGAATTTAATAAAATAATATTAAGTATATCAAATCATTTTATATCTAAAAAAAATTACAAAAGTTTTTCTTTTTTTATATGGGGAATATTTTTAAAAGTTTTAAAAGCATTTTTAAAAAGAAATTATCTTTCATTTAAAAAAAACTTTCTTAAAATTTTTTTCACAATATCATTAGTTATTTTTTCTTTTAATTATACCCCATTAACTTGGTATATTGGTAATACATTACTGTACAGTAACAAAACATCATTTAACCAAACAGTAGTTATTTTTAGTGGACATGGAGGAAAAACATATTTCAACGATACGTATATGAATAGATTTAAAGACATAAGTTATTATTTAGATAGGTCAGATGATAAGGATAAAATTAAAATAATCATTTATGGTAGATTTCAAGAAATTCCAGAACAAAAGATATTAGAATCTCTTCTGGTTGCTGATGGAATAAAAAAAAGCAACATTACTATTTCATATGAATTTAATTCGAATACAAAAAATCAAATTGAAAGTGTATACAAAATTTTAAAAAATAATTCTGAAAAAGAAATTACCTTTATTACATCACCGTATCACACTTTAAGGTCTAAAAAATTATGGGATAAAAATGCCAAAGATATAAAGGTAAACATTTTCAAAACCCTAGATTGGCCAAAAAAGAATAGGTTTTTTCAAAAATCACAAAATAAAGAAATAATCTATTATCAAATTAGAGCTTATTTGTATAATTTACTAAGAGGATGGATCTAAAATTTAATAAAAACAAAATCAAAGATAAAAAATTAATTCTAATTGAGTTAAATGAAATAAATTTTGATTTAGTTAAGAAATATTTAAAAAAGTTCAATGGAAAATTTAAAAATTTTAAAATTATTTCAGACCAAATACTAATTACTCAATCCGAAAGCAAATACAACTTGTTAGAACCTTGGATACAATGGTATTCTATATATTCAGGTTTGAGTGCTGAACAACATAAGGTATTTAGATTAGGGGATGGTGTCAATTCAAATATAGAATTAATTTATGAAAAATTAGAAAAGTTAGGATATACAATTGGTGCAATTTCTCCCATGAATGCAAAAAATAATTGTCTGTATGCAAAATACTTTATTCCAGATCCGTGGACTATAACAAAATCTGATGGAAGTTTTTTAAGTAAGTTAATTTCAAGTTTTCTAAATCAAACAGTTAATAATAATGCAAATGAAAAATTAACTTTTAAAAATTATTTAACCATAATCTATTTATTAATTAGATTTGCTCAATTTAAAAACTATGTGAAATATTTAAAATTATTTTTAACATCATTTGGAAATAAATGGCGTAAAGCTATATTTTTGGATTTAATTTTGCATGATATTCACCTAAGTTTATTTAAAAATAAGAAGCCAAATTTTTCATCTATTTTCTTTAATGCAGGAGCTCATATACAGCATCATTACCTTCATAATTCTTTGGCTACAAACAATAGAAAAAATCCTTCTAGTTATGTTAGCAAAAACAAAGATCCATTTTATGAAATTATAGAATTTTATGATTTAATATTAGGAGATTATTTGGATAAACAAAACTGTCAAATTATTTTAGCAACAGGATTGACCCAAAAAGTTACCGAGAAAATAGAATATTATTATAGATTAAGAGATCACGAGAGATTTTTAAGAGATAATTTATCTATAAAGTTTAAGAGTGTAAAACCAAGAATGTCTAGAGATTTTTTAATCATTTTCAATAATAATTTAGAAAGAGATGAGGCTTTTAGACTTTTAAAATATTTGGAACTTAATAATCAAAGATTATTTCATGATATTGAAATTAGAAATGAAGAGTTATTTGTAACGATGACCTATAATAGTATCATAAAAAAAAATGATTATATATTATTTAAAGGAAAACAAATATTTATTTTTGATGAAGTGAGTTTTGTTGCAATTAAAAATGGAGAACATATGTCTAAAGGTTATTTGTACTCTAAAAATAATTTAGATTCTTCAGAAAATTTATTAAATAACATTCATGTTAAGGATATTCATAATTTAATTTTAAATTATTTTGTTAAATAAAAATATGATTGTTTCAAACCAGTATCTAAATTGGTCTCTAAATATATCAATTGTAAGCATACCAATACTTTTTGTATTCAGTATTTTCTTACTTGAAGTTGTGTTACTTTATTTATCTATAATTTTTATTTACCTTTCATTTAAAAACAAAACTTTCTTAAAATACACAAACAACTTATATACAAAAATTTTTTTA
>MDTB01027378.1_pt1 | contig 16223 bp, 14 predicted proteins | sample 811161 | NCBI WGS metagenome assembly MDTB01 (sample SAMN05326650, study PRJNA326480) | marine metagenome | isolation source: seawater | place: Mediterranean Sea | collected 2009 | reverse complement strand
TATCTTCTTTTAATCTAAATTCAATTTCTAAAAAATATTCTTTTAAAAGATCTAAATCAAATTTTTCTACTGGTATTTTCACCGCTTTACTTTCAAGAGGATCTAATTTAAAATTTTTTAATTCACCCTCTTTTAGTGTTATTCCTTCTGATTTAACCTTCCATAAAATAAAAAATGGATCGGAATCAAGAAAAAAATGTTCGTTCTTTATTTCTATTAAATAATCACGCAACCCCACAGGTTTTACTTGAAAATTCTGATATACTTTTTTTACTTCATAGATATGAGGATTTGGTGAGCGATTTGGTTGAACCAAACCATTAATTAGAAAATTCCCATCACTTGGGGTTTCAGCAGGGCCAAAATCACCCCCGTATGCAAAATATACTTGCCCACTTTCAGATACTTTTTCTAATCCTTGATCTACCCAGTCCCATATACATCCACCTTGTAACTGTTCCTCCTTTCTGATCAAGTTCCAATAATCCGACATACCTCCAAGACTGTTACCCATCGCATGCATATATTCACACATAATTAGTGGTCGCCTATTCTTTTTCTTGACCCATTTTTTTAACCATTCTACACCGGTATACATTGGCGAAAAAACATCAACATGGTCATTGTCCCCAGCCCTCTCATAATGCACTGGCCGGGAAGGGTCTCTAGAACGGATCCAATTTGAACAATCAATAAAGTTTATCCCATCACCGCCTTCATTACCCATCGACCACATAATAATTGATGGATGATTTTTATCTCTCTCAACCATTCTAAAAATTCTAGTGAAATGAGCGACATACCAGTCTGGCTTATTGCCTAATGTTTTTTCGGGATGGTACCCTATACCATGGCTTTCAATATTAGCCTCATCAATTACATATAGCCCATATTTATCACAAAGATCATACCAATAAGGATCCGCTGGATAGTGACTAGTTCTAACTGTGTTAATATTAAACTCTTTCATTAACAAGATATCTTCTTCCATAGATTTTCTGCTAATTACATGTCCTGTTTTTGGATCATGCTCATGCCTATTTACACCCTTAATTAATATTGGCTTTCCATTTACTAAAAATTGTCCATCTCTAACTTGAATAGATCGAAAACCAATTTCATCAGCTACAGATGTCAATACTTGAGGTCCTTTTTTTAGGGTAATCTGAAGGGAGTACAAATTTGGAGTTTCGGCAGTCCAAGCATCGACGTTGGGTATAGTTTTTTTTAATTTATGAGATATTTTTTCTTTGGAAGGAACCGTAATTATATCATGTTTATTATATACTCTTGTTCCTTTTTGATTAAACAACTCTATGTGAATTTTTATTCGCTCATCCAGAGAATAATCATTAAAGATATCTATTAATAATTCCATTTCCCCATTTTTGTAATTTTCATCTAATGGTGTTTTGGCCCAAAAATCCTCAATTCTAACCTTAGGTTCTGCAAAAAGAAATACATCTCTTTCAATACCACTTATTCTCCAAAAATCCTGACATTCCAGGTAAGATCCGTCAGACCACCGATATACCTCTAAAGATATTAGATTATCCCCAAGTTCTACATATTCACTTATATCAAACTCTGCTGGAAGCTTACTTCCTTGACTGTAGCCAACCTTATTTCCATTTACCCAAATGAAAAATGCAGATTTTACTGCACCAAAATGAACAATTATTCGACGATTTTCCCATGAGTCAGGAACTGTGAATTTTTTTCTGTATGAACCAACTGGATTATAACCAGAGGGAATAAATGGGGGCTCTGGATCGTATGAAAATTCGTAAGGATGATTTAAGTAAATAGGAACGCCATATCCATGAATCTCCCAATTTGCGGGGACTGAAAAATCATCCCAATTTTTATCATCATAACTGGGAAGGAAAAAATCTACTGGCCTGTCCGCAGGATCTTTTACCCAATGAAATTTCCATATCCCATTTAGAGATAGGTAATACTCTGAAAGATTGGGGTCTGCTTCTTTCGCAAGGTTTTTAGATTCAAAACTATAAAAGGTAGATCTAGGCGGTAATTTGTTTACCTCAACAATTTTGGGATCCTCTATCGCGGAAGGTGAGCTTGCAAATAGAATCATTAAATATGATAGATAAAATTTTGTAATTCTATTAATGACATTTATCACTGTATATTCAAAATAAGCTACTTGGGTAAACCCCATCTGCAATTAATTTTTGTATCTTTTTTTTCACAATATGCTTGTCTTCTTGATATGTCACGCCAAACCAACTCTCACTACTATTTAATACTTTAACTTTTTCAAGGTTATTGTTGATTAAATGATTTATTACAGTTGGAATTAAATATTCACTTTTACCTTCTTGTCCCTTATTGCTCAAAAAATCAATAAATAACGTTCTTAGATAATGGAATAGATCAGGTGTAAATCCCCACATGTTCATTGATACTGGCTCAGTACCATTTAAAGTATATTTACTATCATTTGATATACCTGTTTTATCATTCTTTATATTTTCAATTTCTGTGACATTATCAAGAAGTTGATTTTTCACTACACATAATCCACGACTAACTCCTCCAAATTCAGATAATGTATTGTCCAACTGAAAGGCAACCATTGAAAAAGTTTTTCCACCATTTCTATAATAATCGGCGATTACTTCAAAGGATTTCAAACCATAAAAGTCATCCCCATTAATTACAACAAACGGCTCATTAATCATATTACGAGTTGCTAAAATGGCATGACCCGTTCCCCAAGGCTTTATACGGTCAGTAGGGCAATTGTATCCTTTCGGCAAATCATTGATATCTTGAAATGCAAATTCAATTTCAATTTTTCCTGCAAATTTATTCGTTATTTGAGACCTAAACTCATTTTCAAATTCTTTTCGAATAACAAACACAACTTTATTAAAACCAGATTTAATCGCATCAAATAATGAATAATCTATGATTGTTTCTCCATTTGCACCTACCTGATCCAATTGCTTTAACCCTCCATACCTAGAGCCCATCCCAGCAGCCATTACTAGTAGAGTTATACTTTTCATCTATTTTCCCTTTCTTATTAAGTTAAAACTTGTGTACCATTATCTGGATGTACAATGTATGCTTTCCCGCCAACAGATTCTATTGCCAGGGCTACCAACTCTTGGTTTTCTGGAGCATAGGCAAACATACACCCGCCCCCACCGGAGCCATTAATTTTTCCTCCCAATGCACCTGCGTTTAACGCTGCTGTAAGCATAGATTCAATTTTTTCTGTGCTGACTTTTAATTTATCCCTGAGTATAGCATGTTGTTCATTTATTAATGAACCAATGACTTTATGGTCAGGCATTTTCTGTTCTAGTTCTATTTTTGCTCTTTTTAAAATATCTCGATTTTCAATAGTACTAAAAAATAAATCTTTTTCAATATCATTCAATAGAGACAAGTCAAGATCTTTCTCACAAGAGTAATTCAAATTAAAATTTTTATTTTTTGATTTAACGTTTTGTATTATTCCCATTCTTGAATCTCTACATCTTTTTAAAATCTTCTTTGTATCTTTTGGTTCTCCTGAATCTCCTAAAATAAAGCTGCCAAGTTTCGGATTTAGTTGTTCAACAGTTACTGTCGGATCTGATTCTAAATAGATTAAGTTCCCAATTGCAGTTGAATATTGATCCATCATTCCTCCGGGCTCAGTAAACTCAAGGACTTCAGCTTTAAATGCCAGCTCACCTAACTTTTTCGGTGTCCAATTCATTTCTCTCCCAGCCATGAAAGACAAAAAATGAATCCAGCTTACCACCATTGCAGATGAACTACTTGTGCCTGCCTGAATAGGTATTTCACTAGTAATTTCACATTCAAAGCCATTAGAAAAAACTAATCCTTCATCTAAACAGACTTTTATACCACTTTTGAAGTAGTCTCTGGATGTTTTATATTTTAATTCATTCAGAGAAAAAGATTCAGTTTCCATAAGATCTTTTTTGTGAATAATTACTTTTCTGTCTGACCTTTGATAGCCTTTTATTCTGATTCTTAAGGAAATTGCCATAGCAATAACTGGTAACCCAAGATAGTCTTGATGCTCACCAAACAAACAAATTCGGCCTGGAGTAGTTATTTCCACAATTTTAACAATCCGAGCAATGAAATTATACCTAATGCAAAAATAGATAACCCCAATTCAATATGACCATATATACATTGACCAACTCCAATAAGCACTGCGTACACAAAAATACACCCAAGCAGCATAGATAAAATACCTTTTGGAACAGGCCACGGATCTGAGGAAATATCCTTAGAATATTTTGTCCATCCTGGTCCTCCAGGATTCACTTTAATTACAAATTTCTGTAAAGTTTCATCGTCATCAGGTGGTGTAAGAAATGTAGCAATTAACCATATAATTGTTGTAAGAATTGAGCCGACTATAATTTTTTCCCAATCTGCCAAACCCACTTCCCCAAAGTTAAGATAGCATGCAATGAGTAAGGAACTTACCATCGCAACTATTTCAGTATAGGCATTGATTCTCCACCAAAACCAGCGCAATATAAAAATGAGTCCAGTTCCAGCGCCTATCATCAAAAGTAGATTGAATGCCTGCCCGGCATTTGTAAGTATCAATCCTAAACCTCCACCAAGAAAAATAGAAACAAATGTAAACATGCGACCCACGCTTACCAATTCCTCTTGCGTAGCAACGGGGTTTACAAAGCGATGGTAAAAATCATTTACAAGATAACTAGCTCCAAGATTTAACTGGGTTGACATAGTGCTCATAAATGCTGCAATTAAAGAGGCAGATACTAGACCTAGTAATCCAGATGGTAGTCGTGTAAGCATAGCAGGATATGCAACATCATGACCCAATTTATCAGCAGGTAAATTTGGAAATTCAGATTGTATATCTTTCAGTTCTGGAAAAACAATTAATGAGCACAACGCAATCAAAATCCACGGCCAGGGACGTATGGCATAATGAGCAAGATTAAAAAGAAACGTTGCTCCCACTGCATTAGATTCATCTTTAGCAGAAAACATTCGCTGTGCTATATACCCACCGCCTCCAGGCTCAGCACCTGGATAGTAACTAGCCCACCATTGGACAGCTAATGGAACTAATAGCACAGGTACCCATACATCTGGATTTGAAAAATCAGGAACAATAGATATTTTATTAATAACATTAGTATGAGAAAGGAGGTTAGATAGACCTCCAATCTCTGGTAATCCAAGACAATATATCATTGCCCATACAGAACCAATCATTGCAAAAGTAAATTGGATAAAATCTGTAATAATTACAGCTTTAAGACCCCCTAACAAAGAATATATTAATGTGACAGAACAAGCAATACTTAAAGTGAACCAACCTGGTAGTCCTAATACAATTTCCCCAAATTTTATCGCTGCTAAACTCACAGATCCCATAACTAGCACATTAAAAATTAATCCCAGGTATAAAGCTCGAAAACCTCTCAAAAATGCTGCTGCTTTTCCACTATATCTAAGCTCATAGAATTCTATATCTGTAAGTACTTCGGATCGATGCCATAATTTTGCATATATGAAAACTGTTAGCATACCAGTAATTAAAAAAGACCACCAACCCCAATTACCTGAAACGCCATTTTGCCTTACAAGATCCGTTACTAAATTTGGTGTATCGGTTGAAAATGTAGTTGCGACCATACTTATTCCAAGTAGCCACCAAGGCATATTTCGGTCTGCAAGAAAATAAGATTTTGTATTTCTCCCTGCTTTTTTTGAAGCCCATATGCCAATCCCTAATGAAATCATAAAAAAGATTCCAATAATAGCCCAGTCTAGAAAAACTAAATTCACCTAGATATAATCATTTAATCCAAATATTGGTTTATTTTTTTTCCACTTTCCACGAGTAAAATCTGGAACTTTTACAGCGGAGCTACCTAATCGGATTGACTTTTCACTCAATGGAGAAATAACGCTCATACTCACCGAATCATATACATCAATTACAGGATCTGCACCTTTCAGTGTTTCAACAAATGCTCTCAAAATAAAAAAATCCATCCCTCCATGCCCTGAGCCAGACGCGTCCTTTTCAAAACGTTTCCAAATGGGATGGTCATATTTAGCGAGGTATTCTTCTTCTTGATCCCACCTGTGTTCTTCCTTACTTAGCCCCTCAATGTATATTGAACGTGAATCTTTTTGCCAAATTCCGCTTGTACCCTGTACTCTGAAATTTAAAGAATACGGACGAGGGTTATTTGTATCATGACTTAGCATTATTGTTTGACCTTGTTCACACTTTATTACGGTAGAAATAATATCCCCACATTTAAACTCCACCTCTGCATTTGGATGATTTACACCACCTTTATTAACTATGTAATTGTGAAGCCCTTTTGACTGTGTAGCAGTAGATGTAAGATGCAACAATCGATTTCCCCTATTAATATTCAACATCGGACTGACGGGACCTAGTCCATGAGTCGGGTATAAATCTCCATTCCGATCTATGGAATGTTGTGTCCTCCATTTAGCTTCTGAGTAACCTTTTTTGCCAAATTCAACACCTCCTCCGTAAGGATTAATACCATCATTAAATTTTACATGCCTTAGATCATGCTGATACCCACCTTGGCAGTGCAATAACTCTCCAAATAAATTTTGGCGCACCATGTTTAATATTGCCATAATATCTCTTCTGTAACATACGTTTTCCATAATCATGCACAACTTACCAGTTTGTTCTGAGGTATTAACTAAATCCCAACATTCATTAACCGTAAGTGCAGCAGGCACCTCTGTTCCAACATGTTTACCAGATTTCATCGCGGCTATGGCCATCGGGTGATGCCACTCCCAGGGTGTGGCAATATAGACACCATCAAGATCCTCATTTTCCAACATATTTAAATAATCTTCATCATGTTTGCTATATACTCTTGGTTTGGTCTTTCCACCATCCTTGAGAATTTTCAACCCAGAATTGATCATACTTTCATCAATATCACAAATTGCTGGAATTTCTACATCAGGGTATTTAGCAGCTAACCATAGCATCCATTGTCCTCTTAAACCAGTCCCAATAAACCCGATTTTGACAGTCTTTTTTTCTGAATTCGATAAAAGTGTATTCGGAAGAATAGCAGCAGCACTTCCTACAGCAGAAGAGGTTTTAATAAATGTTCTTCTATTTATTTTATTTTTCATTTTATTTTACCCATTTTTATATTAGCCAAGAGTATGAAATAATTTGAATTTTGGGATTTCCATCCAATCAAAACCAGGTCCTCTCCAATTTACAGTTAAAGATTCTTGACCTCCTCTTTCAAAATAGTCAACTTGAATCTGATGCATTCCAGATTTCAAATAAATCTCATTAGAAACTGTTTTTTTGCTATGAAGACCATCATTATCTACTACAATTTTTCCATTTATTGATAATCTAGATCCATCATCAGATGTAGTCTGGAAGCTATACTTTCCTTCTTCGTCAATATTCACATATCCAATAAATTTATGCCCAAAATCATTTTTGTGCGACAAATCTATTGAAAAATTCGTTACTATTTCATTACTTATCGGTTTTTCCTCAAGCATCTCATCACAACTATTCCACTGACCTTTATATGTTTTTTTTAATAACCCATTTTTTCTATTAAGAATATTTATAGCCACAGACCTGATATCACTTGGTTGACACCCTTCTGCGAGTGCTTGAACATGCAACATAGTAGCTTCTTTTACGATAACGGGATCAGTATACTTTTTTAATAAGTTCACTCGATCCCCAAACCCGTAGCGATATTTAATATTTTGACCAAATTTTTCCCCAATCATAATATTTGCAATTTTATTTTCTATAACCAAATCAATATCTGGTTCATCTAAAAAAGGTAGAACTGGAATCTTAATAACATATACCGGGGTTGGGTTTAATTTATTTAAAACATTTTCTGAGATCTTTATAACCAAATTATCTTTTCTCATATGCCAATTCAAATTAGTTTTTTCTCCTAGAAAATGAATATTCCCACCTTCCTTTGGGTTGACGTCCTTTATGATTAGTTTATTTTGTGGAATATTATTTATGAAAGCATAAAGGGCTTTACGATCGCTTGATAAAGTGAACTTTATATTTTTTGATTTTGAGACTCGATTCATTCTAGTACCATAAATAGCTTCACCGTTTTTCTCTAGCCATGTACCAATATCAATTAATCGTTTTTCCATAATTTCTGGAATTGTACCATCTGCTTTTGGTCCAATATTTAACAATAAATTTCCCCCTCGACTAACAATATCAACAAGGAGTCTAATTAATTCTTCTGATGTATTATACTCTTCAAGAGTTTCATTTTTATTATAACCAAAAGATTTTCCAATACCTCTACACTCTTCCCATCCTCTAATAAGAAATTGTTCATCAAGAGCTCTTGAGTTTGGATCATATTCTGTTGAAAAATATCCACCATGTTTAAATCTTGTCTCACCTCCCCACCGGTCATTCACTACAATATCCTTTGGAGCATTGGAATTATTGTAGAGCCATGCTAAAAATTCTTCCCTCCGCCACTGGTAACTATCTCTGTCCCATTCTCCATCTGAAAAAATTATATCAGGTCTATACCTCTGGACAGCATCTTTGAACTGAGGTAGCATATATTGATCAACATATTTCTCTACGTTTTCTGGATAGTCTGGGTGCTGCCATTCGTAAAGAGAGTAATAAAAACCAGATTTGATACCTGCGTTTTTTACAGACGTATTAAGTTCTCCTAATAAATCTCTTTTTGCAGCTCCCTCTACTGAATTGTATCCTCCACTTTCAGGACTTGGCCAAAGACAAAATCCATCATGGTGCTTTGAGGTGAGAACAACATATTTAGCTCCTGCCTTTTTAAATAGGCTAGCCCATTCATCTGGGTCATATTTTTGTGCTGTAAAATAATTTATAAAATCTCGATATTGAAAATCATCTCCATAATTTTCCTGGTGAAATTTGATTCTAGCAGTATCATTATTAAGAAGACCGTTCAGGTACCATTCGGCATAGCTTCCTTTTGGTCCCCATGCAGGAACTGAATAAAGTCCCCAATGAATAAATATTCCAAATTTTGCGTCTTTAAACCACTGTGGCGTTGGTCTGGAGTTTAATGATTCCCAACTGGGGTCATATTTTTTTGCGTTTAGCATTATTAAACATAATGATAATAAAACAATGCTCGCTTTCATTATTTATCTGGTATTTATTTTGTAATGAATAAACAAATATTTTTCTATTGTTTCATGATAGATATCAATATTCCAAATAGGACCCAGGAACAACAAACGGATTCAACCCTAAATTTTGTCCAGCAAAATTTAATTCGGGAATCTCACTCCTTGTGATAGAGGAACCACTATCTAATAAATCTACTGAATAGTTAGAGACAACCGAACCAATTACATCTGAGTCACTAGTCAAATTAAAATTAGGACTATAATTTAAAATAGCTCCGTATAATTTGGTCCCACTAAGTTGCAAACTTCCACTTCCCTTTGATATTACTAAGCCATAAATGGTTGAATTTGTAAATGAAGCATCACCTTTAGAGTAAATAATAACTGAATTTGATAATGCAGTCCCTCCAAATGTTGATGACCCGCTGATGTTGATGTTCCCACCACTTACAATTATTACATCTCCTGCCACATTTGTTGAACTAATTGTTATGTTTCCTGAAGCAACAATCTGACCGGTGCCAGTAACCGTTGTACCAGATATGTTCAGATCACCATTTACTAACAATTGATTGCCCTGTGAAGAAAGATTAATAGCCGTTGTGTACGATGTCGCACTACCAATTACTGATAGTTCTGGACCGTCATTTACCCATGTTGCACCATTTTTAATCGTTCCATCATTATTTGACTGGTCTTGTTTATCTTCTGCATTATTTTCCTGAAAATCATAATAGGCAGCTAAATTATCTTCATCTCCATTGAGTGCTTTATCCTTGTAATCATTTATTTCCTGTGCTGTTCTAGCCGTATTCCACAATCTTACATCATCAATTAGACCACTGAAATATTTTTTTGTATTGAAATCTTGATTAGGTGAAAACTTGGTATCCCTATTTCTTGCAATAGAGACATCTCCACCATGGCTCCATAATTTTGAACCAGATCCTGAACCAAACTCTTTTCCATCCAAGTACCCCTTGAAAACATTTGGTTGTACATTATTGGCATCTGAAGCATCCAATGTCAATGCTACATGGTGCCATTTCCCACTTTCAATTATTTCATCGCCTGTCCCATTTGTAGCAAGCCAAGTACCTGGATCCCAATCGCTCTCTCCATCTGGCTCATTCCAGCCTCCAACGTAAAGCAGCCCTTCGTAAATATAGATATTAAACCCCCGCACTGTGCCTCCCTGCTCATATATTGTTTGTCTATGGGATGCACTATCTACGTTATCAGCCTTAAACCATGCTTCAATTGTTTTTTTCTTATGATGTGCAGAGCCAGTATTTATTTCATCGGAATTTGGGATATATACGTAATCATCCATACCATCAAAATCAAATGAATAATTATTATATGAGTTTACAGTCGCTAATAGGTTCTCATAATACGTGTCGCTAAACTCTGGAAACGTTGGATAAGCAGATAACAATACGCCTCCATTTCCTGTGCTTGTGTATGTAACTCCACTGGATGTTCCACTGTTTGAAGAAACATCCCCTTTAAAGAACATATCCCCATTTATTGCACCACTTGTTCTTGAAAAAGTTCCTCCCGAACTATTGTTTCCATAAAAAGAAAAGGAAAATGCTTCAGGCATAGACGAAAGAAAAAATCTTATATTTCTTTGCACATCACTAAGAGTTCCTGAGACCATCATTGTTAAGAAATGTTCTCTACTTGTTAACGAGCCACCTGTTTCATCATTATTGGAATCAAAAGAAACGGTATAACTCCCTTGATTGAAGCTTTTTGTAATACTGTTTGTTGACCTCGTTGTCTTATAGATTTGCAAACCATGTTCTGCACCGGCCATGGCAATATTTCGTACTTTTATATCCTGAACATGATACGCCCCACTTTGTGTTTCTAAAACTGAAAATCTAGCCAGATAAAAAGCAAAAATACTCAACAATATGAAAATACCCATTGTAGAAGCCATGAGAATTACCCCTGATTCGTTCCTTACTTTTTTAGCAAAATTGCTCATTAGTAATTATGGTAGCTCATAGCTTTACCCAACCTGAAATTGTTGGGATATATATAAGAAGATAGAGAAATTTTGTCTTCATTTTTTGAGAATGTAAAATCCAACTTTATTAAATGAACATTCTCTGCTTCTTCATTTGACAGGTTACTTTGTGATGGAGTAATTAAATTAAAATTATTATCATAAAATGTAAAATTAGATTCGGAGAAAGACAAAGCGTCGGATAATACATTATAATTGCCATTACTAAACTTTCGTTTAAAATAGCCTGGCGACTCTGCTAAAAAATCAATTGTTTCTCCTTTCGCATTTTTTAAAATAAGATTTTTCTGACTAGAATTGCTAAAATCTGAGGATGAAGCTTGGCCCTGAGATTCTCTGATAATTCTCCAAAAAGAGGATCTTGCTTCGCTTACGAAACCCTGTCTATTTGTCTCGCTAATATATATGTCTGATCCTTGAAATAGAATACTAGCTGCCATAGAACCTATAACCCCGATTAAAACTATAACAATCACAATTTCAATCATTGTAAAACCACTATAGACTGTACGCTTCATATTAAAACTCTGAGCCGATAACCATTACATCAGTTATAGATGAGAGTGTTTTGTGAGAAACTGTTACTGTGATACTTTTGTAATTGGTTTGATTTTCTGGGTTTGGATTTAGGTTAAACCCATTTTCTTCTAACGGGACATACTTCACTCCAACGCTGTATCCAAAAGACTCAAATCCAGAAATAGACGCAACACTATACTGATCAAAATCATCGATATCATCAAATTGATTAATGGAACTTTCTCCTTGATCTGTTTCTTTCCCAAAAGTAATTGATCCTGTAGTGGGATCCTCAAATTTCCTAGCACGTATTTCATTTTGTAAATTATTTAAAAGCGTTGCTTGGATTGTTCTGATTTCTGAATGAACCCTTACACTCTTTCCCGTATTTAAAGCATACAAAAATGTCAACAATGCTAGACTCAGCAGAACTAAAACAACAACTACCTCTATCATTGTAAATCCTTTGGATTTTTTAAAACCCATTTTTATTAATTCACGCTCCATTTTCCACTAACTTGTTCAATAGATATTGTTTTTGTATTCAACAAAATAGATCCACCATACTGTACATCGCCCAAAGGCAGAAATTTTAATTCATTACTATTTGTACCACCTAATGATACGGATTGAATGTTAACATCTTTTAACATAGAATTATCCAATTGAATGGTGCCATTATCACTATTTGGAAAATCTGATATTAAGTTAGAACCTTCATAGAGTGTATAACTCTCATCTTGATCATTAAAAATAATTGAAATTGTTTTTCCTTTCCCAAATGCCATTGACCTAGCTAGATCTATATCACTTGTGATTTGATCAATCGCAATTTGTTCACGAATGATTGACAGTCCCGTATTTGTTCTCGTCATCGCTATTGCCGTAAATATACCAATAAGCAGAATAACAATAACGAGCTCTATCAGAGAAAACCCTTTTGATATGATTGAGATTATAGTTTGTTTACCACTATTCATGGTCAAAATTACATTTTGACCGAAAGAATACAGTAATTATATGGAGTAAGTAAAGGATTTTCCATAGGAAGGACTATCCTGATCTATATCTTCAATCTTTATATAATTTTTAACCTCACCAGTTGTTTGTACTGTATCTTTCCAGGTTTTGTATTTAAAAGGTTTATTATTTGAATTCAGTGGTAACACTCCTGATGAAAATAGATCCTTAGGCTTATCAATCGAAAGATTCGGATCAATGGGAGTATTTGACCATGTTTCGTCCATCACCGTATCTGCATTAGTAGGTTGAGGGGGGAAATGTGCTACTCTTCCCTGTTTTTGATGCATACGGTAAAAATAATGGAAAAATGACTCACGAATAATTTGCATATTTGCAATGTTTCTTTCGCCTTGAGTCTCTTCTGATACACTTGCATATCGTGGAACAGCAAAACTAAGTAATGTCCCCATCAATGCAACCGTCACAATAAGCTCAGTCATCGTGTATCCGTTTTTTGAATTTATCATAGTTTTTATCCAGTATAAGAGTTATTTACCGTAGTATGTAATGAATTTAAAAAGGCTCCGGATCACCGGAGCCTTTTTATTCAATTAAGAATTTTAGAGATTCTTTTGGACCATGAATTATGGAGTAACTCTACTTCCTAAAGACCCTGTATTTTGGTCGCCGGCATTATTCGCAGTTGTTGAATATGCCCATGTGTGTAGTGTCCCATCATTTCTCATGTGCGTAATCTTATCTGATGTCGTATTGAATGTCCATTCGCCATCAGTATCAGCATCATCATCATCGGTTGGAGTTCTTGATCCGTCGTTGGCTAAAGTATACTCATATCCAGCTGGTGTTGATGCTAGAGCTACCCATGGATCAGAAGGCCATGATCTTTGACCGTCTGTCATCAATTTTTCAGTAGCGTACTGCTCAAGTCCTGCTGTTATTGAAGCAATAACTGCATCTTCAGCTGCTTTTTCCGCTTCTGTGACAGATGTCATGTAGCGAGGGATCGCAACTGCAGCCAGAATACCGAGTATGATAGTGACCATGATTAATTCGATTAGTGTAAATCCTTTGTTTGTGTTCTTCATTGTTTACTCCTTTGAGATTGTTTTTCCTTTGGTTGTGGTGTTATGGTGTGCTTGTTTGCTTAAGTTTAAGTTACGGTTGAAGTTTTCTGTGGAAACTTGAAGGACTTTCAAGATCCGCTATGTACAATATTGGTGAATAGGATGCTGAACCAGATCCTCCACCGGCAATTACTGTATATATGTAGTGTCCATCCTGGAAAGGACTCTTAATTGCTTCCCCACCAAAATTATCTAAAAATTCTTCTGCTCCAATAAATGGTGTAACAAGGCCATTTTCGTAGTAATCATTATCCGGATTTTCAACACTACTAACTGAATTAGTAAAATCCGATGGTGCTGGAGCATTTGGTGCAGCTGTTCCAAAAACTGATGCCCATTTATTTTCACCTATGGTAGACTTGTATCCTATAAAAGTAGGATCAGTATCGGCGTCCCCCTTAAGGGCAAGAATAACTTCATCTTCAGCAGATGATTGTGCTGTACCTGAGTAAGTATAGCCACCATTAGTTGGACAAGGCTCATTGTATTTCTCTTGACCAGGAAAACGACCACGACCTGCAGAAGTGACTTGTTCGTTGTAAAAGTTGTTAGCAGATTTCATGATCTTGTCCATGTCAGCCATCGTTTTTTTCTCTTTCGCTCCTTCTCCTACACCTGAAAACTTTGGCGCAGCTGTAGTAGCAAGAGTAGCCATCATAGCAGTTGTTACTGCAAATTCAGCTAGAGACTGACCATCAACTTTTTTTAATTTTTTAAAGAATTTTTTCATTTTTAATCCCGTGTAATATTATGTTATTAATATATTAGCAAATTCTGTGCCAGAGTTTCTAATTTTTAGTGATTTTTTTCCTAATTTTTCCCAGGCCAAATAGATATCATCATTTTGCCCTCTATTTTGAAAATTATTCATGGAAAAATTAATTTCTTTTCTTCTTTTTTCTTTTTTTTCTTTGTGTAACATTTTGTTTCAAATTTTGTTTAATTACGTGACAGTGTCTCTTTTCGTTACTATTGTAAATTATGGTCGAATTTCAATAAAAATCTGACTCGGATTCTCCAAATCAGCGATATATAGTACTGGAGCCTGCGCTCTAGAGCCTGATCCGCTTCCTGCTACAACTTGGAATACATAGTGTCCATCCTGAAACGGACTACTAAGTATGTTATCACCAAATAATGTTTTCCAATCATTTGTTGCGGTCATATTATCAGTAGCAAGGTTTGCTCCGTAGGGAGCAGGATTATCGCTGTTGGATGATCCAAAAACGGAAACCCAGTCGTCACCATCTGGACCATTATATTGTAAAAAAGTAGGAGGTTCTTGATTTAACCCTACTAAATCTTCGTATATGTCAGCCTCGGTAGTGTGATCGCCAACTTTTACATTATACTTTGTTTGACCTGGAAATCGACCCCTTCCTTCCGTAACTGCTTTTTCTTGGTAATAATTAAGAGCCTGACTTCCCAACTTATCTAATTCATTTTTACTTTTTTGCAATGCCGCATTTTCTCCTACAGTTGATAGTTTTGGCATACCTGCAACAGCAAGTATAGCCATTAAACCTGTAACCACCGCAAACTCCATTAGAGTACTACCATTAGTATTAGAAACCGCACTGAGTAATTTTGTTTTTAAATTCATTTTTAACTTTTGTTTAATCCCAATTAGCATCACCTAACTATTGCAAATTCTGTTCCGGAAAGACATATCCAAAAAAAATAATATTTTTGTCGTCGTAAAATTTTCTATGTATCTCATTTTGTTACATTAATGGTGTTACAATAGTGTAACATATTGAAACAAAAAAGGCCCTGCGCTCTGCAGGGCCTCTTTTCACATTGGGCATTGCGCCCAATTAAGTTACCTTGGGATATTTTTACGGTTCTAATAGGTTGTTGAAGTTTACACAGTTTTCAATGTCTGCTACGTAAAGAACTGGAGGATATACAGCATCACCAGATCCACCGCCTGCAACAATACTATAAACGTAATGTCCATCTTGGAATTTACTTGATAGAGTTTCTCCACCTAGTAAAGCTTTCCATTCTTCTGGACCATTACCGTGATTGTCAGTACCATCTACATCTGGATCATTTATAACACCAGATACGCCACTTGGTAAAGGAGCGTCTAGGTTTGTCATTCCAAATACGGAAACCCATGTTGCAGTATGTGTATCATCAAACTGCTTCCAACCTTCACTTGTGGTTAGTAGACCGAGGTCTTCATGTATAGCTGTTGTGTGATCTCCAGAAGCTGTTATTGCATCATCTATATCCTCTTGCGTCATAGCGTCTTTGTTAGAATAATTTGTACCATCAGGTGATCCAAGACCAATTGAGAATCTTTCTTGACCAGGAAAACGGCCACGGCCTTCTGTATCAGCTGTATC
>MDTB01101612.1_pt1 | contig 16226 bp, 16 predicted proteins | sample 811161 | NCBI WGS metagenome assembly MDTB01 (sample SAMN05326650, study PRJNA326480) | marine metagenome | isolation source: seawater | place: Mediterranean Sea | collected 2009 | reverse complement strand
GTTTTAACCACTGGAACTTTTTTTTACGATAGTAAGGGAAAAATATTAAAAGAATTTGGACCCGACGATCACGATGCTCTTAAAATTTTAAGTAAATATTTGAAAATAATATTCATCTCGGCTGATAAAAAAGGTTTTAAGATTTCTGAGAAAAGAATTGTGCGAGATATGAAATTTGAATTATTTTACGTTTCATCAAGTAAACGATATGAGTGGATTTATAAAAATTATAAAAGAAATAAAATTATTTATATGGGTGATGGTATATTTGATCAATTTATAATGGATAAATTTTTTTACTCTATTTCAACTCAAAATTCTTATTTTAAAACAAAAAAAAAATCAAAATATGTTACTAAGAGTAACTCAGGAAATAGAGCTGTTGCAGAAGCTTGTGAACATATTCTTAAAAAATTTTTTAAAAAGAATATCATTTAAAAATGATATATATTGAATCTTTTAATTAAAGAAAAGTTTTAATCAAGTTATCGTATGGAAAAAAAAATTATTGTTGCAGCTTTCTTTCCAATTTATCCCATAACTTTTGGTTCATCAGTTGTTATAAGCAGTTTTTTTGAAGGCATTTCAATTAAAAATAAAGTTTTATTTCAAATTTCAGACAATACGAGTTTAAAAGATAAAAAAATTGTCTCTGTTAGTACATTATACCAAAATAAATTATTTAAATTATTATCTGTAATTATTTTGATTTTAAAAGTTATTAAAGAATTATTCATAGGACAACCCAAAAAAATTTTAATTATCGAGGGAGCTAGCTGGATTGGTTATGCGTTTTTATTAGTTTTAATTACAAATATTATATTTCCATCTGTAATTATTATTTATAGAGGCCACAGTATAGAATATGAAATAAGAAAGAAAAATAGCAACTTTTTAATTTCAACACTTAGTTACTATTTTGAAAAATATGTTTATAAAAATACAAAATATTCAACTTCGGTATCAAGCATTGAGCAGAATAAAATTAAAAATTTGTATGGCGTCAAAACTATTATATTTCCAAATGTAATAAACTTAATAAATAAAAAAAAAATTAATTTAAAATTAAAATATAAATATATTTTTTATTCAGGATCATACAAATATTTGCCAAATAAAATTGTAGTAGACAGATTAGTAAACAATATTATGCCAAAATTATTAATAAAATTTCCAAATTTAAAGTTAGTTTTAACAGGCACAGAAAAATTACCTTACAAATCTAAATGGATTAAAAATTTAGGATTAGTTTCAAAAATAAAATATATAGAACTTTTGAAAAACTCTATTTGTTTGGCTGTTCCTTCCAAAGAGGGTTATGGTACAAGGGTAAAAATAATCGAAGCTCTTTGTCATGGTACCGTGGTTGTTTCATCTAAAATTGGGATCGAAGGAATACAATTTGATAAAAATGTTAAACCTCCTTTTAATTGTGAAAGTGATAAAAATTTTGTAGAAACAATTATCAAAGTTATGAAAAATAAGAAATATAAAAAAATTGCCAAAAAAAATAGCATAAATCTTATTAAATATTACAGTGCAAGTTACCAAAATAGTATATTTTTTTCTAAAATTATATGATTTTAGTTTCAGACACTATCAGATATTTATTAACGTTTTTGTCTTTCCCTCACAACTTAAAAAAAGAAAAACTTAGCAAAAGTCAGAATTATTTAATAAAAAAATTAAAAGATAATAAATTTAATAAAAAAAATTATGTAAACGATAAATTACTAACCCATGAAGTTTTTAGCAATACATTGTTAAACATAATAAAAAAAGGACAATTAAAAGATTTTCTAAGACTTGGCTTTATTCAAAAAATGTTTTTTGTTCACAATAGATTTTATAATTATAAATTTTTAAGAAAAATATATAATTCAAAAAAAAAACTTTGGATTAATTTACTAAATGAAAATTCAATCGGAAATCCTGTTCCTTTTTTTTTGAATAAAAAAACGAGTGGAAATCGTATTAGACACGTCTATCTGGCAAAAAAAATTTGTTCTTACGTAAATTTCTCAAGAATAGATTCAGTAATTGAGCTTGGAGGTGGTTATGGTTGTATGGCATCTATTTTTTGCAAAATAAATAGAAATATTGACTATACTATTTATGATTTACCAGAGGTAAACTTACTTCAATATTATTACTTAAATTCTTTGGGGATAAAAACTTCTAATTCAGATTATAAATCTCAAGTCAGTCTTATTTCAAAAATAACTGAAATACAAAAAAAAATTATTTTATTAAAAAAAAAGAAAAAGAAAATTTTAATTCTTGCAAATTGGTCGCTTTCTGAGATGCCAATATCGTTAAGAAATAATCTTAAGTTTTTATTTACAAAATGTGATTATGCTCAAATCTCATATCAATCAAGATTTGAAAATATTTCAAACAAAAAATATTTTTATGATTTAAAACAAGAATTAAGTAAAAACTTTATATCAAAAATAAATCAAATTTATGAAATGAATAATTATTTTGGCAAAAACACACATTACAATTTACAAATCAAAAAGAAATGATTTTTTTAGAACTAATAAAAAAATCACTTTCATTTGAGTTATTAAAAAATACGATTCCTATATTTTTGTTTTTATATTTGATTTCTGCTATAAACAATCCACCCTTTTTATATGCATCTACACTTATATATAAAATAAAATTTATTCTAGGTGTTAGTCCGATTTTAATTTTTGGATTATCTGCATTTATTTTATTTCAAAATAAAAAAAAAATTCACTTTAATGGTATGACCATCTTTTTTTGCCTATTTTTGCTTTATTGCATTTTTCAAATACCAGCTATTTTTTTTGATAGTGGATACTCGGTATCGCACTTCATTTATACTAATTCATTAATTAACAAAGTAGATGGTTGGTTTAATATTGATAGAGTCAGCTCAGTGTATTGGATAATTGCAACTATGTCGTTACCTTTATTTTTATATGCAATTAATATATTTGATAGCAGTTTAAATAATCGTATTTATTATTCTTTCCTAATTGTGATTGGTATAGTAACTACTTTTTATCTCTCAAATCTTTTTTTAGGTCATTTCTCAAACAATACTGTAAATTTTAGCTTTTATGGCAACCCATCTTTAGACCCTAATCAATTACTCTTTGATTCTGCAGTACCGAGGTCTAGCGGAATGGCAAGATATTGCATCGTTCTATTTATATTATTTCATGTAATTCATGACAATTACGAATTTAAAAATAAAAAAAATAAAATAATTATTATGTTGTTAGTAATTTTTATGTTGTTCCTTACCATACATTTGCAAAGTCGAATAGTTATCGCTTTTACACTTATATACTCGGTATTTTACCTTATGCCGTTTCACAAAGAAAATTTTCTTAAAAGACTGAAAAATATATTGTTGATTTTTAATATTGCGTTAATTTTACATATAATTTTTCCAGTTGTTGGTGCAAAAATAAAATTTTCATATTTAAATAAGGAATTTAATGAATTAAAAATTCACTCTGCTTTGCATAAGATTATCCTCTTAACAAATAAAGATAATGCTACAATTAAACGATATATTGAAAATAAGGTGTTAAATGACAAAAAAGATTTTAGTACTGAAAATAATATAGAAGGTTATGCTGAGGATAAAATTAGTGATACAGAGAATTATACTCTTGAAGATGAGAATGTCTTAAAGGTTTTCTCCAACTATTCAGCATACGTTGCTAAAGGAAGGTTCAGACATAGCCTAAATAATTCAGGAAGAATATCTTTGTGGAATAAAGCAAAACAAATAATATATAATTATCCTTTTTTTGGACGAGGTCCTCAAGCTGATAAAAAATATTTAGCTGAAAATATTTCTAATTTATATATATACTCAATGATATGCGGTGGTTTATTCGCATTTTTGTCTCTAGTTATTTTTTGTTTGTTTATCATTTTTAAGTGTTTCAAAGAAACATTTATTTTGTGTGAGTTTAAGAAAAAAGGCAATATTCTTAAAAAATTTTCTTTATACTGTCTTGGTTTTTTATTTATAAGATCAATAGCAGAAAACTCATTTGGAATATTTGGTGTTGATTATTTCCTTTTTTTTCTGGCAGCAAATACATTAATGTTTGAGAAAGTTTGAAGCATTTTATAATTTTAAATTTTTTTGAAAGTCTATTTTTACAAAACTATCTTTATAATGATTTATTCGGTGATTAAAATTATTATCAATAAATATTTTTACGTTGTTATTAATACAATCTATCGTAAATAGTGTAAAAATGTTTTCTCCAGACCCAATACTGTATTTAGTTTTTGATAGCAAAAGATTTAATTTTTTTTTATCAATTCTACCATGATTAATAATTCCTTTTAATTTAAGATAATCGCCCACTACGTGAATATTTAAATTTTTACTAACCAATTTTTTTACAAAAAATAAGGGAAAATATGACTCTTTATTTTTATGCTTTCTATAATAAATCAGAAAATCTATCATTTTCCTTTCTTTTCTCTTTATATTGACTGCAGTTAAAATAAAATTAAATGTACTCTTTTTTCTTAAGCTTAAACTTAGTTTATTTTTAAGTAAATCCGTAGAAAAGATAACCTTTTTTTTTCTCAATAGTATAATGACCTCGCTTATTTTATAAAATAATGGAAAAAGAAAATTTCTGATGATATTCAAATTATGTTTGTTAGAAAACTTAGCTCCCCCGGTAATAGGCCCTAAAATTGTCCTAGGTGGTAGTAATAAAAAAATAAAAAAATTCCACAATGGTAAATAATTTAAATAACAATTCCTTCTGCCTTGAAAGTATTGCTTCCAGCAAAATAAAATACCAAAAAAAGGAGATATATATTTATATTTTAAGAACTTGTTTTTAGTTGAATTATTTGGTGAAGTTACTTTGGTTGAATACCTTGAATTAAGCTTATTTACAAAAAGTCTACCTAAATTACCTTCTCCTGTTTTATTTGAATAATCACAGGCCCAAATATACAATTTTTCTCTATTCAATTATTTTTACTTTAACTTTATTAAATTTTTTTGTAACAAATTTTCCAATAAAAAAATTTGTAAAAGATTCTAATAATCTTTTTGACCTTCTAAAAGTATCTGTCCTTAATCTCCAAATAAACTCAAAATTCTCTAAAATTTTAGGAACAACTTTTTCATCTCCTGACGCAATCATAATTGATGCTCCTATACATATAATCTTATGTTCTTTATTATTTCTGGCTATATGAAAGGCTAATTGTTCTTGTTTTGGTGTGGGTAAAGTTATGTAAATTAAAGTTTTATTATCTAATTTTATATCACAATTATTTATTATATATTTTGCTGAGCCGTAGGGTAAATCTACGTGTTTTATTTCTTTACCCATATATTTTTTTTTTAAAAAATTAAAACTTTTTTCTCTACAGTTTCCCAAAATAATAATTTTTTTTATATAATCAGGAATAATTGCATGCTCGATAATTTTTCTTCCAGGAATTTTATTTATATTAGTTGATAAATTTTTAACAAAAATTCCGTCAGGCCAGTGATATAAGTTTTTAAAAGGAAAAACTACTCCTTTTGAATAATATCCTAAAAATGCTAAATTCATACCAGATAAAATAAAATTCTTTTCGAATGGTATCTTATCAATATTTTTAAGAATACTAAATGTGTCCTCTTGATATCCTATAAGTTCATTATCAAAAGGTTTGAATACAGGCTTTTGATTTAACTTTTTTAAAAATAAAAACTGTGAAACTTTACCTGGTAATCTTAACAAGATTTTAAAATAACTAGTTTTAAGTTTATTCCAATTAAATGCAAAGACTATTTCCTTGGTTGAAGTAAAATAAGTTTTAAGATTTTTACCAGATTTACCACCACTTCTCATTCTAACTATAATCTTATCTAGATAGACAAAACTTAAATTTTTAATATACAACAATCTTAAAAACATCTCAAAATCTGCTGCAATACTTAAACTTGATTTATAAAGACCATTTTCTATGTAGGTTTTTTTTTTTATAAATGATGCGGGGTGTGGTGGCATAATACCAAATAATAGTAACTTTCTCTCAAATTTTTTAGCAGAATAATATCTTAAAATTTTATTAAAATTGGTTTGCTTAAAAAATACAACATCACCTAAAAAAACTTCTTTGTCTGGATGCTTTTTAATATCACTAATCACATCAGCTATAATATCCGGTGATTGATAAATATCATCTGAATTTAAAATACTAATTATTTCTCCATCAGCTTTTTCTATACCTTTATTCATTGCGTCGTAAATACCTTTATCTGGTTCAGAAATAATAATTTTATTCTTAAATTTATAATCAGCTATAATATCTAGTGTTCTATCAATAGAACCCCCATCGACAATTATGTGCTCAATATCTTTATAAGTTTGAGAAATTACAGAATTGAGCGTCGAAAGAATAGTTTCTTCAGAATTATAGCATACTGTAATAATTGATATTTTCATTGAATTTATATAGATATTACTTCACATAAAATAAAAATTAAAATAATTTAATGAAAAAAAAAACTGCTTTTATAACAGGGATAACTGGTCAAGATGGGTCTTATTTAGCCGAGTTTCTTCTAAAAAAAGGCTACATTGTTCATGGGCTTAAAAGAAGAAGTTCAGTATTTAATACACAAAGAATAGATCACATTTATATAGATCCACACAAAAAAACAAATTTTTTTATGCATTATGGAGACATAATCGACTCTAGCTGTCTGATAGAGTTATTCAAAAAAATAAAACCTGATGAAGTTTATAATCTTGCAGCACAAAGCCACGTACAAATAAGTTTTCAGATGCCTGATTATACATCTCAAGTAAACGCAATGGGAACTTTGAGGATTCTAGAAGCCATAAGACTGTTAGGGCTAAAGAAAACGAAATTTTATCAAGCATCATCTTCAGAATTATTTGGTAAAATTCAGAGTAAAAAACAAAATGAAAAAACTAACTTTTATCCTAGATCTCCTTATGCAGTTTCAAAACTATTTGCTTATTGGATTACAAAGAATTATAGAGAGGCTTATAATATTTTTGCTAGCAATGGTATTTTGTTTAATCATGAGTCAGAAAGAAGAGGTGAAACTTTTGTAACTAGAAAAATAACTATGACTTTATCCAAAATTTTTATGGGATTAGAAAAATGCTTGTACTTAGGAAATATTTATTCCCTTAGAGATTGGGGGCATGCAGAAGATTATGCAGAAATGCAATGGAAAATTTTACAATTTAAAAGACCTGAAGATTTTGTGGTTTCTACTGGAAAGCAATATTCAGTAAAATTTTTTGTAGAAAATTGCTGTAAGTATTTAGGAATTTCAATAAAATGGAAAGGTAAAGGTCTTAACGAAGTTGGATATATTAGTAATTTGCATAAGTTGCAAAATCCTAATTTAAAGAAAGGAATGATAATTATTAGAATTGATAAGAAATATTTTAGACCTCTCGATGTTGATAATTTAATAGGTGATGCAACCAAAGCTCAAAAGTTGTTAAATTGGAAACCAAAAACAACTATCTATAAATTAATCTCAAGAATGATGAGGTCTGATTTAGACGATTTAAAATAATTTTCTAAAAAAAATAAGTGAAAGTAAAAATTTATATTGCTGGTCAAGATGGCATGGTTGGTTCAGCAATTTATAAACTCTTGAGAAATAAAAAAAAATATAAAATAATTAACTGCAAAAGAAAAGCCCTTGATCTTACAGATCAAAAAAAAGTTGATAAATGGATCAAAGTAAATAAGCCAGAAATTGTTATTAATGCAGCCGGTAAGGTGGGTGGAATTTTAGATAACTCAAGTTTTTTAAGTGATTATATATATATCAATACTTTAATAGGTATGAATTTAATAAATTCATCATTTAAATATAATGTTAAAAAATTTATAAATTTAGGGTCAGCTTGCATATATCCACGACAGTCAAAACAACCAATAAAAGAGGAGTTTTTGCTTAGTTCATATCTGGAAAAAACAAATGAGGGATATGCGCTAGCAAAAATTACTTCTTTAAAATACTGTGAATATATAAGAAAAAAATTTAAAAAAGAATTTTTTTCCTTACAGCCTACAAATTTGTATGGAGTAAATGATAACTTTGACTTGAAATCTAGCCATGTTCTGCCTGCTTTAATTAAAAAGTTCTATCTAGCAAAAAAAAATAACAAAAATTTTGTAGAAGTTTGGGGATCAGGAAATGTAGAAAGAGAATTTCTTAATGTTGAAGATTTAGCTAGTGCAATATATTTTTGTTTAAACAAAAAAATTCCTTATCCTTATATGAATGTTGGAAGTGGAGACAATATCTCCATCAAAAAATTAGCCTACATGATTAAAAAAATATCAAAATTTAAGGGAAAAATTATATTTAATAAAAAATACCCTGATGGTGTAAAAAAGAGAAAGCTAGATACCTCAAAATTAAAAAATTTGGGTTGGAGAAGATCTATTAAATTAAAAGATGGAATAAAAAAATACTTTGATTATTATCAATCTGTAAAAGCATAAATGAGTGAAAAACTATTTTCTATCATTACACCGGTTTATAATGGAGAACAATATATAGAAGAAACTATAAAAAGTGTATTGTCCCAAACATATCGAGATTATGAGTATGTGATTGTTGATTCTGAATCTAAAGATCGAACAATTGATATAATTAATAAATATAAGAATGATGTTCACAAAGTAATTTGTGAAAAAGATAATGGAATGTATGACGCAATTGATAAAGCTATTAAGTTATCCAACGGAAAATATATTCTTTGGATTAATAGTGATGATATATTAAATAACAAAAAAACTTTAGAAAATATTGCAAATTTATTAAACAAAAAACCCAGTATAGAATGGTTAACTGGAAGAGTTTCTTTTTTATATGAAAATAGAAAAAAAATATTTAGTTTTTTACCTTATATATATCCAAAATACTTTATTAAGAAAGGATGGGCACATGACTGTGCATGGGGATTCATACAGCAAGAAAGCACAGTTTTTTCAAAAGAACTTTACTTTAAAGTTGGAGGATTTAATAAAAAACTAAAAATGGCTGGTGATTTTGATTTATGGAGAAAATTTTCTCACGAAACTAATCTTTATACATGTAATATAAAAATTGGAGTGCAAAGAAAATGGAAAGGCCAAATGCAGCAAGACTTAAAATTCTATTATAATGAAATAAATAAAAAAAGGTGTTCGTTTAAATTTCTGAAATTTATAAGAATTTTATTTTCATTAATCATTTTCCCCTTCATCTTAACTAGAAAATGAACATTTTACTTGTTGAACCTGAGATTAATGGACATCATTTTGCAATGTACGTAAGATTTTTAGTAAGAGGCATGGTTAACAAAAATTATAACTTTTCCATACTCACATCAAAAAAAATTAAAAACCACGCGGTACTTGATATATTAAAAAATGAGACAAAAAATATTAAATTTTATTATTTAGATGAATTAAGATATCCAAAAAAAAAAAAATTTTTTTTCGCTTTTAACATTTCAAATAGCAAATTTTCGAATAATAAAAAATGCTTTTAATGAAGTTATTAAAAAAGAAAATTTTGATCATATATTTCTAACTACTATTGACCACATAGATAAAGTTATACCCTTCATGGGATCTCCCTTTGGGAAATATAATTTTTCTTCAATAATCTTAAACCCAAAAAACCATTTTAACTATTTTAAAATTTCAAATTTACAATTAAAGACAATTTTATACAATTATTTTACTTATAAAATTCTTAAACTATCAAATTTAAAAAATCTTTACTCAAATGATATATTTTTTGTAAAATATATTAATAAATTTTTTCCAAAACAAAAAAAAAAATTAATTTTTTTTGAGGAACCAGTGGAGTTAAAAAATTTAATTAATAAAAATCGTGCAAAATCTAAATTAAAACTCAATAAGAGTGATTTTATTGTTTTGGTTTATGGTGCTATAAAAAGTTCAAAATCTATAAAAGAATTAACCGAAATTATAAAAAAAAAAGAAATTGATAAAAAAATTAGATTACTTGTATGTGGTGAACAGACAATTGATATAAAAAATTTTTTCAAAAAAAAGGAATATAAAAATTTAATTTTACAAAAAAAAATTATTTTATTTAACAAATTTTTAAATTTAAAAGATGAGGCATTATTTTTTAGCGCAGCTGATTTAATTTGGATTGCTTATAAAAATAGCTCCAAAGGTTCAAGTGGTATTTTGTATTTAGCCAAGAAAGCAAAAACCCCAATAATAACTTCAAATGAGGGTATTCCATTTTTACTTAACAAAAAATTTAATTTAGGCCCTAGTGTAGATATTGGCAATCGAGCCGAAATTGTTAAAGTTTTAAATGAAATGTCAAAAAAAAAGGTTTTTTATAGTAAATATGAATTAAGCATTTCTAAATTTGGTAAAAAAAAGTATGTTGAAAAATTCTATTTAAAAATTTTGAGTAATTTAAAATTTTTTAGGTAAAATATTAAAATGAATTGAAGAATAATCCACTGAAAAACATATAAAAACCTTATAATTCGATGACCATGGTAAGGATGATCAATTAATGCGTTCCTTTGATTATGTAAATACCCTAATGGAAAAGGTATATCATTAATTCTATATTTATATGCATGAATATAGTTCCTATGCTTTGCATAATCAAAATATTGTCCATCAGGTATTTCAATTCTTTGTATTAATTTTTTATTTTGAAAATTGTAAATATTTTTATAGACATCGTCTTCTCCAATAATATAGGAATTCATTTTATTTTTGAATTTTTTCATATAATCTGGTCCAATAAACAAATCATCTCTGAAATTTGTATTAACATTATTTTTTTCAACAAAAATATCTGAAAAAGCCAAGGGAGGCCATGCTGGAACAAATGGTCTTGCACCTAATATTCCAATAATAACTATCACAAAAAAAACTTTTTTAAATTTGTGGTTTAAAAGTAGTTTTTTTAAAATAATACCAGTTAATACTAAATAGGGTAACAAAAACCAAAGCAGAAACCTGTCAACATCACCTCTGCCACCTATTGTGGAAAATATAACTGAATTTATAAATAATGAAATTATAAATAAGTTTTCAATTTTATATGTTTTGGTTTGTTTTAATCTTCTTTTAACATTTTTAAAGTCTAAAAAAATATAACTTAAAATAATAATAAAAAATACTCCAAAACAATAATAGTATTTATATAAAAACTCAAATAAATTTGCTTGAAATTGAATACTTGATATTACCTCAATCAGCATTGAGTATCCAGTTTCGCCTCTATATCCAAAAAATTTAATACTTACGAGTGTTACGATAGAAATAAAAGTATAAATTGAAAAATTTATAATTTGATTATTTAAATTCTTAATTTTTAATTCAAATTTGTATATAAAAATAAATAATATCAAAGGGATTAAGTAAATCATAATAAACAAAATTCCCCTTTCTAGAGTTCCAATAATCGCAAAAATAATTGATAGAACAAATAAAAACTTATCTTTTTTAATTATTTGGTAGTAAGTTATTAAAGATACGGTCGAAACCAAAAAAACATCAAATGCAAAATTACTACCTGGATAATATATTGAAAATCTTAGCGGCATAATAAAGCTTGATAGAAATATTATTACAATGAATATTGTTATGAAAAAACTTATTTTAAATTTATTAAGAGCAAAAACAATCAGATAAGTAGTTAAAAATGTAGAAATTAGATTTAAAATTAATGCAGAATAAATCATATTTATATTTAATTTATTCGAAATTTGAGCGATCAGATAAGGGAATAAGATTCTTTCATTCACAGGATATTTAAAAATATCAATATTTAGGTTATCCCTGAAGTTCAATGACATTTGAAAATAATAATTGCTATCCCAAGGAAAAAAGTTTTCTTCCAAAAGAAATCCTTTATCTAAATTATAAAAATAATAAAATAATAATAGAATAATAATAAAAATTATTATGTAGTTTAAATTTTTTACTTTATTCATTCTCCTAAGATATATTATTTTAATTTATTTTATGTTTATTTTTTATTGATAACGGGTGTAAATCACGACTCGAATTTATTGGTCTTGGTATTGGCAAATTAAGTTTATCCATTTTATCATTTTTTAAAATTCTATCTTTTTTTTTCTCTGGCATTCCTACAAAATCTTTAAAATTCATATCTAACATTTTTTGTCGTCTTAATTTTACACTCAGATCTTCTTGCCAAACCTTTTCATTCCACCTCGGAATTAATCTTTTTAATAAAGGCCATAGTATTTTTTTCCATCCATCTAAATGAAATTTATAATTCATTTTTATCTGACATTTTTTAGGTGTTTTAGCAAAAATCGTTATTGTTGTTTTTGATAAAACTCCGAGTTGAATAGCATATACAACTAACTCATCCTCATTATCTTGAACCATAAATATTGGTGTAGTAACTTTTAAGAGTGGAATTAAAGGTAATTTAATTTTATCAACTCGAAACATAAAGTTTTCTTTATCATATAAAACGTCTGATTTTTTATATCCATCATGTATTACATCCAAATGTTCATGATCCCAATAATTCCAAAAAGCAACTTCTTTTGAACAATTAACTTCTTTTATGATCTCAATTTCTAAAACATCTCTGTTATTCATAAATTATAAAAATATTTTTATTATCCTGAGTATACAAGTATTTATTCAATTTGTTTGGATTTACCTCAAAATTGTATGGATTCAGTTTACCTTTAATAGGATAGCTTAAACATTTGCCCGTCTCTTTAGAAAATTTCCAACCATGCCACTTACATTTTAAATAATTTTCTTTTTTATCATAATAGATTTCACCACCAAAATGTGGGCATATAGATGAGAAAATATTTATTTTATTATCCTTATCTGTAAAAATTATAATTTCATCATTTATTTCTTCGAGATACTTGATGATAAATCCACTTTTTTGCAATTCGTCTTCGTTACATAGGAATAATTTTTTAGTTTCAATCATTATATTTTAAAATTATCACTTAAATACTAAAAAAAATTTCTTTTAATGTATATAAAAAATTTCAAAAATAAAGTTGGAAAAATATTGATTATTAATATCATTAATTTTAATTCAAAATTATTATTTAAATATTTCAAATTATTATTAATTATTTTCAATATATCTTTTCTCTCATTTAAAAGTAAATTCTCAACTATCCACGGTCTAATATTTTTTTTAAAAATTAAATCTTTATATTTATACTTGTTTACATTGTTTTTAGTTAACATGTTTTCAATAAAAAAATTATAACCTCTTATTTCATTATTGAGCCTTGTCAAATTTTTTCTTCTACTATTTTTATCTATTGAAAAATGGTTTATTTTGCTAATATTATTTTTTTTTATAATATACCAATTATTGTTTCTTAGAATTGATCTAACTAAATAAAATACTTGAATATAACCAAAGTTTTTTTTTACTATAAAGTCGTTATTTGAATTAAATGATTTTTTCTTAACCACATTTAATGAAATAGTTCCAAGAGAGTTAGCATATTCTAATAGATCTAATTTTCTAATATCTTCCTTTTTGTTAAAAGAATTTGAGTAATTTTTGTTATCTATAAAAGTTATTCCATCAGGATGCTTCAAATTTTTTATTAATTTTAAAATATTTTTTAAACTACTTGAATAAATTCCATCATCACTACCAATAACCCAAAAATATTTTGTTTTTACTTTTTTTACACAATTTAGATAATTATAATCAAAACCAAAATTTTTTTTTAGTTTGTAATAATTTAAATTTTTTATTCTTCCAATATATTTTTTAATTACTTTATCTGTTCCATCATTTGACCCATTGTCAGAAACAATGATTGGATTATTTTTATTAAATTTATATATTTGGAGTAAAAGTTTATCTAATGATTTAGATTGATTATAGGTAGGAATACATATAGTGATATTTTTCATTAAGAGTGTTATAGATATGTCTTTATATATGAATAATTTAATTTTCACTTTAATAAAATGAAAGTTGTAATTTTAGCTGGTGGTTTGGGAACAAGAATAAGTGAGGAAAGTCTTATAAAACCTAAGCCTTTAATAGAAATTGGTACTAGGCCAATAATCTGGCATATAATGAAACATTACTCAAGTTTTGGTCTAAATGAGTTTATTATATGTTGTGGGTATAAGGGTTATATGATTAAAGAGTATTTTTCTAATTACTCACTTCATGTATCAGATGTTTCTATAGATTTTAAAAAAAAGGATATTATTTTTTATAATGATAAAGTTGAGCCCTGGAAAGTAACTTTAGTTGATACGGGTACCGAAACATTGACTGGTGGAAGAATAAAAAAAATCAAAAAATACATTGGCGATACATTTTGTCTTACTTATGGTGATGGAGTTTCTAATATAAATATAAAAAAAACTATCAATTTCCACAAAAAACACAAAAAACTTGTAACTATGACAACGGTTCAGCCTCAGGGGAGGTTTGGAGCAGTAAATACCAAAGGTACAAAAGTTTTGAGTTTTTTAGAAAAACCAATAGGCGATGGTGGTTGGGTAAATGGAGGTTTCTTTGTGTTAAATAAGAAAATTTTAGATTTCATCAAAGGTGACAAGACTATTTGGGAAAAGCATTCATTGCCAAAATTAGCTAAGAAAAACCAAGTTCAAGCTTATCAGCATAAGGGTTTCTGGTATGCCATGGACACACTTCGAGATAAAGAATATTTAGAAGAATTGTGGAAAGAAAAGAAATGTCCATGGAAATCATGGAATGAATAATCTTTTAAAAAGAAAGAATTTCTGGAAAAATAGAAAAGTTTTTATTACAGGACACACTGGATTTAAGGGAACATGGTTAAGTTTTACTTTAAAATTATTAGGCGCAAAAGTTTATGGATATTCTTTGAATCCACCGACAAATCCAAACCTTTTTAATATAATAAAACTTAAAAATTTAATTGATAAATCAATAATTGCCGATGTAAGAGACAAAAAAAAACTATTTTCAAATTTAAAAAAAATTAAACCAGAAGTTATTTTTCATCTTGCAGCACAACCACTGGTAATAGACTCTTATCAAAAACCTTATGAAACATTTGTAACCAATTTTATTGGCACACTTAATATTTTAGATTGTGCAAATAAAATTAAAAGCATTAAATGCAATATAATTGTAACTACAGATAAAGTTTACAAGACAGCAAAAAAAAACATTTATAAAGAAACAGATGAATTAGGAGTAACTGACCCTTATGGGAGTTCAAAAGTAACATCCGAAATTGTCACTGAAAGCTACGTAAAATCTATCGAAAATCAAAATCTAAAGCATCTTAAGTCTGCAACAGTTAGAGCTGGAAATGTAGTTGGTGGTGGAGATTATTCAAAAAATAGACTTATTCCAGATTTCCTAAAGAGTTTAAAATCAAAGAAAAAAATGATCATAAGAAATCCAGGTCATGTGCGACCTTGGCAGTTTGTTATGGAGCCTATATATGGTTATATTTTACTTTCAGAAAAAATATTAAAAAAAGAGATAAAAAAAAAAGATTATTGTTGGAATTTTGCACCAAAAATAAAAAATTGTATAAAAGTCTTAAAATTTATTAATTTACTAAATAATAATTTTAATAATAAAATTAAAATTTTAAAATCCAGAAAAATAATAATAGAAAAAGAAACTAAATATTTATTACTAGATAATAAGAAATCTAAAAAATATTTAAAATGGAAAAATATATATAATATTACTGAAATAATATTAATGATTAAGGAATGGAATAAAATTAATTTTAAAAAACTAATTTCATCTCGAAATATTATGAAAAAGCAAATTCTTGAATATATTGCTAAAAATTAATTAGAATAATGAATACTATGTTAGTTTTAGGAGGCTCTGGTTTCATAGGAAAATCAATTCTAAATTTATATTTGTGTGACAAATTAAAAAAATATGGATTTAAAAAAATTATATTTATATCAAGAAATATAAAAAAAATTTATCTTCCTAATAGATATAGAAGTAATATTATATTTAAACGTAGTGATCTTACAAAAGTAAAAAGCTTACCTGATGCAGATGTAATAATTCATGCAGCAGAAAGCTCTATAAAAAATTCAAATAAAGAAGTATTTAAAAAAACACAAACTATATCAAAAAATATTACAGAAAATATATTAAAGATTATAAAAAAAAAAAAAAAATCTACAAAGATTATATATTT
>MDTB01085394.1_pt1 | contig 16226 bp, 13 predicted proteins | sample 811161 | NCBI WGS metagenome assembly MDTB01 (sample SAMN05326650, study PRJNA326480) | marine metagenome | isolation source: seawater | place: Mediterranean Sea | collected 2009 | reverse complement strand
TCGAATAATAAGTCATTTCCAGCAGGAGAAGAAAGAAGCATGCCTACTCTAACACCATCGGCTCCATATTTTTTAATTAATTCTAATGGATCTGGGCTATTTCCTAAGGATTTTGACATCTTACGACCTAATTGATCTCTTACAATTCCGGTGAAATAGACATTTTTAAAAGGCGGTTTATTTTCATATTCATATCCAGAAATAATCATTCTTGCAACCCAGAAAAACATAATTTCTGGAGCAGTTACTAAGTCATTAGTTGGGAAATAATAATTTAAATCTTTTTTATTTTTTGAAAAACCATTAAAAACTGCAATTGGCCATATCCAAGACGAAAACCAAGTATCCATTACATCTTCATCTTGCTTTAAATCATTTAATTGATATTGTCTATTAGATGAATCATTTAACTTTTTAAGAGCTAATTCTTTGCTAGGTGCTACAATAAATTCTTCATTTTCATCACCATAAAAAAAAGCAGGTATTTGATGACCCCACCAGAGTTGTCTGGAAATACACCAATCCCTTATATTCTCCATCCAGTGTCTATAAGTGTTTTTAAATTTTGATGGATGAAATTTTATAGTATCATTCATTACGTTATCTAGGGCAGGTTTACTAAGTTTTTCCATGGAACAAAACCATTGTAATGATAATCTTGGTTCAATAATAGCATCTGTTCTTTCAGAAAATCCAATTTTATTGATATGATCTTCTATTTTTATTAAATAGCCCGATTCTTCCAATTCTAATGAAATGGCTTTTCTTACATCAAATCTGTCTTCACCAATATATAACTGCGCATTTTTATTCAATTTCCCTGAGGAGTCTAAAATATTTATTACTTCCAATTGGTGTTTTTTACCCAATTCATAATCATTGGGGTCGTGTGCAGGAGTTATTTTCAAACAACCTGTTCCAAATTCCATATCAACATACTCATCAAAAATTATTGGGATAGATCGATTAATTAATGGAACAATTGCTTCTTTACCTTTTAAATGTTGGTATCTATCATCATTAGGATTAATACAAATAGCCGTGTCACCTAAAATAGTTTCTGGTCTTGTGGTAGCTATTCGGATCCATTCATCGTCACTTCCTGCAATTTTATATCTAAGATAATATAATTTAGAATTCACTTCTTTATAAAAAACTTCTTCGTCACTTAAAGCTGTTTTGGCTTGAGGATCCCAATTAATCATTCTTTCTCCTCTGTATATAAATCCTTTTTCATGCAAATCACAAAAAACATTTATAACACTTTTATAATAGTCTTCATCCATTGTGAAATTTGTTCTTTCCCAATCGCAAGATGCGCCTAGTTGTTTAAGTTGGCTTAAAATGACACCTCCGTGTTTATCAGTCCATTCCCATGCATGTTTTAAGAACTGTTCTCTTGAAAGATCCCCTTTTTTAATTCCTTCACTTCTAAGTTTTTGAACTACTTTTGCTTCAGTAGCAATTGAAGCATGATCAGTTCCTGGAATCCAACAAGCATTTTTACCAAACATTCTAGCTCTTCTTACTAAAACATCTTGTATGGTATTGTTGAGCATATGTCCCATATGTAAAACTCCAGTAACATTTGGAGGAGGAATAACAATAGTGTAAGGTTCTCTATCATCCGGAGTGGAACTAAATAAGCCTTCTTCCATCCATTTTTGATACCATTTTTTTTCTGCAATTGAAGAATCGTAAGTCTTAGAAATTTTCATGCTTATTAGTAACTATAACAAAAGTAATTTTACATTTTTAATGAAGATGATATTATTTGATTTTTTTAGTTAATAATCCAATTTTTCAAAATTTGATGACCATTTTCAGTTAAAATACTTTCTGGATGAAACTGAATTCCATAAACATCTAAAAAGGAGTGCTTAAAAGCCATGACATTATTTTCATAATCAACAGCAGTTACATTTAAAATATCAGGTATTTTATCAATAATCCAAGAATGATAATGTCCAATTTTAAAATGATTTGGTAAATTTCTAAAAATACAATCATGTCTTAAAATATTTACTTCTGTTTGAATACCATGTCTTACTCTTTTGAGATTGGTAAGGTTTGCTCCATAAAATTGTCCTATTGCTTGAAACCCCAAACAAACTCCCATGATGTTATTGGTAAGCTGGTATTTTTGAATCACTTTAAAAAGCTCTTTACTATTTTCTGGTAAACCTGGACCGGGAGAGAGAAGTATTTTATGCTTATTTGAGATTTTATTATATTTAATTTCATCATTTCTGAAAACAGATAATTCATCACAATATGGCTCTAAGAAATGAACTAAATTGTAAGTAAATGAATCAAAATTGTCTATAATTATTAATTTGCTCAATATTTAATTCTTAAGTATTATTTTGTAGAGAATTATAAAGATAATTATCACACGGAAATAAATATATTTTGAACTTCATTAATGAATAATATTTTATATTATATTTTAATTCTACCCATCTCCTATTTGCCTAATAAGTTCTTATATGGACTTTCAAATGTTTTAATATTAATTTTAGGAAGATTTATTAAATATAGAAACCATATTATTACTAGCAATCTTAGAAACTCCTTTCCAAATAAATCCAAAAGGGAGATTAATGAAATTAAGCTAGGTTTCTACAACCACTTTTGTGATTTGATTATTGAAAGCATAAAAGGATTTACCATTTCCAGAAGAAATATTGAAAATAGAATTAAAATAAACAATCAAGACTTATTGAACAGTTTTGCTGAGAAAGGAAAAAATGTAATTCTAATTGGTGGTCATTACAATAATTGGGAAATGACTGCTCAAAGAATGCCATTAGTAAGTAAACATGATTTATTTGCTATTTATAAACCTCTTAGAAATAAATTTTATGACTTAAAAATGAAAAATTCTAGAGAAAAATTTGGGCTAAAAATGATTTCAATGAAGAATACTAAAGATTATTTTAATAATATATCAGGAAATCCGAGAGCTATTATTTTTGGATCTGATCAAAGCCCATCTAACAGTAAAAACGCACATTGGATAAATTTTCTTAATCAGGACACTGGATTTCTTTTTGGTGCTGAAAAATATTCAAAAGAGTTTAATTGGCCTGTTATTTATGTAAGTATACAAAAGGTCAGAAGAGGTTCTTATGAAGTAAATTATAAGTTAATAACCGGAAATCCTATATCAGAATCTAATGGTAAAATCATAGAAAAATTTGCCCAATTTTTAGAAAATGATATTAAAAATCAACCATCATTTTGGCTTTGGAGTCATGATAGATGGAAGAAAAAAAAATGAGTTAAATACTTTATTTTCATGTAATTATAAATTTTTAACCGTTTATAAACGATAACAAACGAATATTAACTGTTTAAAATACGAATAATATTTTTTTTCATTTTTTAATTTGTATCGTCAATTCAAATGACATCATTGTTAAACTAAAATCAAAATACATATGAAAAATATAAGAAATAAAGTTCAATTAATTGGAAATGTAGGTAATACTCCTAAGTTAGAAGAAACTAAAAATGGTAAAAAGTATGTTAAGTTATCTATTGCGACTAACAACACCTATACAAATAAAGATGGAGAAAAAATAAAAAATACTCAATGGCATCCTGTTATGTTTTGGGGTAAGAAAGCTGAAATTGCTGATAAATATATACTTAAAGGTCAGGAAATTTATGTTGAAGGGTCATTAAATTATAGAGATTATGAAGACGAATCGGGTGAAAAAAAATATGTATTTGAAATCATAAGTAGTGAATTGTTATTGCTAAATAATTAGTAAAAAAAACCATAATTAACTAAAAGGGGCTGCGGCTCCTTTTTTTATTTTAATATTTCATCTGTAAAATGATCCCAAGAATAAAACTTCTTTTTTTTAGAAAGTGCATCACTCATTTTGATTTCATTATTTTCATCTGAAAAATAGTCTAATATGTGTTTGCTAATTTCTTTTGGTTCAGTTGTTGATACATAGCCATCTTTATGATGATCTATAATTTCTGGTAATCCTCCCACATTGGTAACTAACATGGGTTTATTATAATTCATAGCTAACTGAGTTACTCCACTCTGAGTTGCTGATTTGTAAGGAAGAATTACAAGATTACAAATAGAAAAATAATCAGGTACTTTATCATGAGCTACAAATTCATTAAAAATGATAATATTTTTTAAATTTAGATCATTGATTAGTTTATTATAGACATCTTCAGATTCATAAAATTCACCAGCTACAATTAATTTTATGTTTTGACTGATAATTTTTTCATCTGCCATCGCTCTAATTAATAAATCCAATCCTTTATATTTCCTAACTAATCCAAAAAATAGTATGTATTTACCATCACTTAAATGGAGCTTTTTTAGGGCAGAATTTTTATCTGTTAGTGGTTTATAATTATTGTATATTGGATGAAATAAAGCTCTTACAGAAATATTTCTATTAATAGTTTTAATATCATTTTTAACTTTTTTACTAAGTGTAATATGATGATGACATTTTTTTAAAAAAAAATTTACCAAGCTATTATCTCCTGCTCTTTTTTCATGAGCAATAGCATTATCTACTATTCCAATCACTTGAATATTATTTTTCTTTATAATACTTGAAATGATTCCAAGACATGGAGCAAAAAATGGCATCCAGAATCTAATCATTACTATATCAGGGTTTTCTGATAAAATATATTTAGCTGTTTTCCACCAACTAAGAGGATTGATAGAATTAATTAATGGTATTATTTTGAAGGGGAAAGTTTGAGAATTAGTTGTTCTGTTCTGAGTTTTTCCTGGAAAGAGAAATTTTGGATACTGTAGAGAAAATGAAACTATTTCAATTTTAATATTTTTTTCATAAAATGATTTGGCTAATGCCTCATTAAAATCTGAAATACCACCCCGCAAAGGAGAAGCAGGACCAACAATAATGATTTTAGTCATTAAAGTTTAATTTTTCTTTGATTTGATATTGATTTCTGTTTGGTGAATTTCTAGACAACATTTCTCCTAAAAAACCAGCAAGAAAAAACTGAACTCCTATTATTATAGCGCTTAAAGCAATATAAAATTCTGTTCGGTTAGCAATTAATTTTGCACCCTTGTTAAAAAATATTTTATCAATTCCAATATATATTAAAAAACTAAATCCGATGATAATTACTAAAGTTCCAAGAGTGCCAAATAAATGCATGGGTCTTTTCCCATATTTACCTATAAAAGTAATACTGAAAAGATCAAGAAACCCAAAAATAAATCTTTCTAAACCAAATTTAGTTACTCCAAATTTTCTTTCTTGGTGTTGAACAACTTTTTCTGTTATATTTTGAAAACCAGCCCATTTTGCAATCAATGGAATGTACCTGTGCATTTCTCCATAAACTTCAATATTCTTCACTACTATACTTTTATAAGCTTTTAAACCGCAATTCATATCATGAAGCTTAATCCCGGAAACCTTTCTGGTAACAGCATTATATAGTTTGGTAGGAATAGTTTTAGATAATGGGTCTTTCCTGTCCTTTTTCCAGCCAGAAACAATATCAAAACCTTCTTCTTTAATCATTTTATAAAGTTCTGGTATTTCATCTGGTGAATCTTGTAAGTCTGCATCCATGGTAATTATTACATCTCCTTTTGACATATTAAAACCCATATTTAATGCGGCTGATTTACCATAATTTCTTCTAAAGGACAATGCTTTAATATTGTTGTTATTTTTCTGAAGTAAATTTATAGTAGCCCAAGAATTATCTGTGCTTCCATCATCAATGAATACAATTTCATATTTAAGTTTTGATTCTTGAACAACTTTATCAATCCAAGTACTAAGCTCTTCTAGAGATTCTGTTTCATTATAAAGAGGAATTATAATAGATAAATCTATTTTCATGAAACAAATATATTGAAGTTTCTCAATAGGATTTGTTAATTCTTTTTAATTAAAAATATTATTTTCTAATATTAATAGAATTATATTGCCCTCCTAATTTGTATATCTCATATTATTTAAAAATGAAAGCACTTTTATTAAAAGAGATTAGATCTTATCTAAGTTCTATAATTGGATATACAGCTATTATTGTTTTTTTAGTAAGTTCAGGGTTTTTTGTATGGGTTTTCCCTGGCAAAAGTAACATTATTGACATGGGTGAATCCAACTTACAAACTTTTTTTTCACAAGCTCCAGGTATATTAATGTTTTTGTTTCCGGCTTTCACAATGAGGTGTTTTGCTGAAGAGAAGAAAACAGGTACTTTAGAAACTTTAGTAACACAGCCCATTTCTTTATTTCAAATAATTTTTTCAAAATTTTTAGGATCAAGTTTTTTAGCAGTTCTTACCATTTTACCAACCTTAATTTATTACTTAAGTGTAAGTCAAATGGGTGAAATTCCTGGAAATATTGATCATCCAACAACTATTGGGGGTTATCTGGGTCTTATTTTATTGAGCATAACATTTGTTGCAATTGGAATTTTTGCCTCTTCACTCTCTAAAAATCAAGTAATTGCTTTTTTACTAGCTCTATTTTTTAACTTCTTTATTTACTTAGGCATTTCATACCTGGCTGTTTTTGTTGGTAATCCTTTAGATTATTATTTAATTAAATTAAGTATGGTCGATCACTTTAATGCCTTGCAAAGAGGAATTATTGATTCTAGAGATATTATATATTTTATATCTATAATATTTTTAACTCTTTACTTAACGAAAGTATCTCTAAAAATTTACTAATGAGCACTTTATATTTTAAATATAAGTCCTTGATTAATTTATTGTTAGTCTTGTTTGTTATCCTTTTAATAAATGGATTATCAAGCATCTATTTTGTAAGAGTAGATTTATCGGTTGATAAGATTCATTCTTTATCTAGTGAAACAAAAAAAACACTAACCAATTTAAATGAGATTATTACTGCTGATGTTTTTTTAGTTGGTGAGTATCCTGCTGAAATTGAAAAGCTAAAAAAATCTTTATTTGAAAAGCTAGACGAATTCAAAGCATATGGAGCTGATAATTTTAAAATTAATTATATCAATTTAGATGAAGATCCTGAGCTAGCAAAAGAGTTTAAAAATCAGGTATATAAAGATGGTGTAGATTTTACTGATATTATTATATCGAGGGATAGCAAACAAGAAGTTATCAGGATATGGTCAGGAATAATCTTAAGAATGGGTGATCAATTCAGTCCTGTCCAACTCTTGCAAAAAGGAAAATTCCCTATTTCACAACTAATTATTAATCAGTTTAATGATCAGTTAGAGTACAACATAATACTAGGACTAAATAATTTAATAAAACCAAGTTCTAAAAAAATTAAATTTTTAAGAGGACATGGAGAGTTAGATAATGCAGATGCATGGATTATTAGAGATCAATTAATTAAATATTATGATGTTGATACCATAAGAATTAAACAGCTTAAAGCTGAATATTACAACGAATCAATAGATTTATGCAACAATCGTTATGATTCACTAATTGTAAACAAAGTTGATTCAATAACAATTGTCAAAAGATCAATACCTGTTTTTGATGAAATTGGAAACCCAAATAAAAATACAAAGAGATTTATTAAGAAAAGTCTTCAAAACAAAATTATCTCCAAATACATGAAAGATCCTTCAAAGATTAGTGAGGATCTTGATATATTGGATAAAACAGATTTATTAATAATTGCTAAGCCTAAATTGACATTTTCTGAAAAAGAACTTTTTATTATTGATCAATACGTTATGAGAGGAGGTAAAATAATGTGGTTAGTAGATATGCTTGATGTGGATGAAAGTGTTTTAAAAGACACAAATATAACTTACGCAAAGCCAGTTAACCACAAACTTCAGCAATTTCTATTTAAGTACGGAGCTAGGTTTAATGTCAATATGGTAAATGATGCTAGATGTTCTCCTTTAATAAGAGAGGATGGATTGGGTAGAATCCCTAATTGGTATTTCTTTCCCATGCTTTACATGGACAAGCCTTCGAAATACTTAAAAAATGTTGGACCCATTAAAACAAGATATTTATGTTCTATTGATACCGTTGGTGAAAATAATATTAAAAAAACTCCTCTTCTAAAAACATCATTAGAATTTAAAGTCCTAAGACAAACATCAGTTAATTATCAAAATTTATATAATTATAATCCTAAAAATTTTGAAAACGATTCTAAGCCACCTGTTTGCGCATGGTTATATGAAGGTGTATTCAATTCTAATTATCAAAACAGATCGATAAGTAAGGATTTTAAAAAATTTATTTCCAATCCCATAGTAAAGTTCAAAGAGAAAAGTGTTTCAACAAAAATGATTTTTATTGGAGATGGAGATTTAATAAGAAACGATTTTCTTAAAATTAATGATCAAATCAAGCCTGTACTTTTATCTTTTGAAAGTGCAGATTATGGAACACCTGAATTCTTTCCTAGATATGGAAATAGTATGTTTTTTCAAAATTTAGTTGATGAACTTTTAGACAAAAGTGAATTAATTCCTCTTCGTTCTAAAATGAATATGCCCAGACTATTAAGGAAAGATATTTATTTTGAAAAACAATTTTGGCAATTGATTAATATAATTTTCCCAATAATTATTATCATACTTATTGCCTTTTTAAATCAATATTTTAGAAAAAAGAAATATGTTAAGTAAAAAAATAATTCCCTTTCTTATAATTTCTATTTTATGCTACTTTTCAATAGTTAATTGTACTAATAATCATCAAAATAATGATTTTAAAGATTTTTCAATTAAAGATACTGCTAGCATTACTAAATTTAGAATTTCAGATACTGAAGGAAATACAATAACAATAAATAGAGATAATAATTCTAAAATATGGATGATAGATGGAACTGATTTTCGTGCAAGTAAACCTACTGTAGATTTATTAATGGAAACTTTCTATAGAATTAGAGTAAAGCAAGATGTAGCCAATTCAGCTTTTAATACAGTAATAAATAGACTATCAGTAAGACATAAAAAAGTTGAAATATTTTTAAACGAAGATTCTCCCTACAAATCATGGTATATAGGCTCTCCTACCCAGGATCATACGGGAACTTATATGCTTTTAGAAATAGGAGAAAATAAAAGCTCCAAGCCTTATGTAACCTATAAACCAGGAATGTATGGCACTCTTGAAGTGAGGTTTTTTACTGATTGGAAAGGATGGAGGTCTCCAAGAGTTTTTGATTATGTAAATCCAAAAAATATTCAAAAAATATCTACTAATTTTATTGGGAATGAAAAAGAGAGTTATACCATTACTTATGAAAATGACAGCTTAAATTTTTATGATAACGATAATAATTTAGTGACAGATTATAATGAAATTCAAGTAAAACATTATTTAACTCATTTCAACAACATAAGTTATAATAAAATCATTTTTGAAAAACAAATCATTATTGATTCCATATTTAACTCTAATCGTTTTGTTTCGTTTGAATTAAAAGATGTTAATAATAATATCAAGAAAGTTGATTTCTGGAGAATCAAAGATGAAAATTCACCCAATGGATGGGATCCAGAATATGGATATATAAGGGTAAACAACAATAATGAACTTTTAAGAGCTCAATATTTTAATTGGGAAATATTATTTAAACCATTGAGTTTTTTCACTCTTTGATATTATTAATTACGTGTTAATAAATAAGATTAATTCTTATAGTTTATTATCAATACTATTCAGATATTTATGGAAATAAGATATTAATCATGAAGTTTATAGTTTCTAGTCAGGTTTTATTAAAGCAATTACAATCCATTGGAGGAGTTCTAAATAGCTCTAATACTCTTCCTATTTTAGATAACTTTTTATTTGAAATAAAGAATCAAAAATTAATAGTTTCATGTTCTGATCTTGAATCCACAATGACTTCTACTATTTCAATAGATGCTAAAAGTGAGGGAAGTGTTGCAATTCCTGCAAAAATGCTTTTAGATATTCTTAAAACTTTTCCTAACCATCCTCTCACCTTCTCGATAGACGAAAAAATGGGAATAGAAATATCTTCTGATTATGGAAAGTATAAATTAAGTGGTTTTTCTGGAGAAGAATTTCCAAAATCACCTGTAATTGAAGCTCCTTCAACTGTTACTATTAGTAGTTTTATTTTTCAAAGAGCTATAGAAAAAACAATTTTTGCTTCAGGAAATGATGATTTAAGACCTGTTATGAGTGGGATTTTTGTACAGTTATCAGAAAATGATTTAACATTTGTAGCTACAGATGCTCATAAACTTGTTAGATATACTAGAAATGATGTTAAATCTTCCACACCTTCTTCATTTATAGTCCCCAAAAAACCAATGAATTTACTGAAAAGTTTACTTCAGAGTTATGATGGTGATGTTACCATTCAATACAATGAATCAAATGCGAGTATTTCTTTCAGTGATATTCTCCTTATATGTAGACTTGTTGATGGAAAATACCCTAATTACGAAGCAGTGATTCCAAAAGAAAATCCTAATAGGTTAACAGTTGACAGAAATGCATTTTCTCAATCGATTAAAAGAGTCAGTATTTTTGCTAACAAAACCACTCACCAAGTAAGATTAAAAATCAATGGGAGTGAACTTAATATTAGCGCTGAAGATATTGATTTTTCTAATGAAGCAAACGAAAGATTGACATGTTCCTACGAAGGGAATTTGATGGAAATTGGTTTTAATTCAAGATTTCTGAACGAGATGTTACAGAACATTGATTCAGATAATATTATTTTTGAACTTAGTGCGCCTAACAGAGCAGGCATTTTAATTCCAGATAACTCTGATGATGGCGAAGATATTTTAATGTTAGTAATGCCAGTAATGCTTAACTCTTAAGACTGATTAAGTGTTGTAATTGTTGATTGTATCCGTTATTATTTTTATACAATCTTCTAGTTGTTCTTCAGTGATTGTTAGAGGGGGAGCAAATCTTATTATATTTCCGTGTGTTGGTTTGGCTAATAAGCCATTATTTTTCATCTCAACACACAAATTCCAAGCAGTTTCGCTTGTCTCAGAATCATTGATGACAATGGCATTTAATAATCCTTTTCCCCTTACTTGATTTACTAATGATGATGTTTTAATAAATTTATTAAGTTCTGATCTAAAATAGTTTCCTAATTCCATTGCATTTTCAGCAAGTTTTTCATCAACTATAACTTCTAAAGCTGCTTTTGCAACTACACATGCTAATGGATTTCCTCCAAAAGTAGAGCCATGTTCACCGGGCTTTATACACATCATGACATCATTATTTGCTAAAATTGCTGATACCGGAAATACTCCACCTGATAGTGCTTTTCCCAATATCAGGATATCTGGTTTAGCATTTTCATAATCAGTAGCTAATAGTTTTCCTGTTCTTCCAATCCCTGTTTGTACTTCATCGGCAATGAAAAGGACATTATATTTGTTACATAATTTTCTTACTCCTTCCAAATATCCTTCATCCGGAACAACAACACCAGCTTCTCCCTGAATGGGCTCAACCATAAAAGCTGCCACATTTGGGTCTTTTAACTCCCTCTCTAATGCTTTTAAATCATTGTAAGGAATTAAATCATAACCTGGCATATAAGGTCCAAAATCTTTGTACGATAATGGATCGTCAGAAGAAGAAATGGCAGCTAGAGTTCTTCCCCAGAAATTACCATTTGCAAAAATAATTCTGGCTTTATTTTCAGGGATTAGTTTTTTAAGATAACCCCATTTCCTTGCTAATTTATTTGCTGTTTCTCCTCCTTCAACTCCTGTGTTCATCGGAAGAACTTTGTCATATTCAAACAAATCGCATATATATTTCTCGTATGGACCTAACTTGGAATTATAAAAAGCACGACTTGTTAATGTAAGTTTAGAAGATTGTTTTACTAAAGCTTCGATAATTTTAGGATGACAATGACCTTGATTGACTGCAGAATAAGCAGATAGAAAATCGTAATACTTTTTGCCTTCGCAGTCCCAGACAAATACCCCATCTCCCCTATCTAAAACAACAGGAAGGGGATGATAATTATGGGCACCAAAATTATTTTCTAATGACATTAAAGTTGTTGAATCCATAATTTTATATTTTTTCAAATATAATAATTAGTGCTCTTTGAAGAATTAATTATTTAATAAAGTATCTACTAAATTTTTATTATTTTCTTTGCATGGTGACAAGTAAAAAAGATATAGCTGTAAGCCGAAAAAAAATCATTAATGCAACTTCAAAGGCAATCAAAGATTTTTCTATGATTGAAAATGATGATTTTATTATGATATGTATTTCAGGTGGAAAAGACAGTTATACAATGCTTGATATGATGATTCATTTTCAAAAATATGGTAAAACTAAGTTCAATTTTATTGTTGTTAATATGGACCAGAAACAACCTGGTTTTCCTAAAGAAATACTACCTAAATATTTGAACAATCTAGATTTAGATTATAAAATTATTGAAAAGGATACTTACAGTATTGTAAAAGAAAAAATTCCCGAGGGAAAAACAATGTGTAGTTTATGTTCCAGATTAAGAAGAGGAACATTATACGATCTAGCTAGAGAATTAAATTGTAACAAGATTGCACTAGGTCATCATATGGATGATATCATTGAAACTTATTTTTTAAATTTATTTTTTAGTGGCAAAATGGAGGCAATGCCTCCAAAATATTTAATTGACAAAGGAGATTTAATGGTACTAAGACCTTTATCTTATTGTAAAGAATCTGATATAGAAACTTACTCCAAGCATATGGAATTCCCGATTATTCCCTGTAATTTATGTGGATCACAAACAAATTTACAGAGAAGAAAAATAAAAAAACTCATTCAAGACTGGGAATTATCTTATCCCAATAGAAAAGCTATAATTTTTAATGCACTTCAAAACATATCTCCCTCTCATTTATTAGATAAAAATATGTTTGATTTTCAAAACCTTAGTCCAATAAATGACGCTAATCAAGTAGTTTAATTAAAATTTAACTTTTTTATAATGGTTAGATTGTTTGAAATTCCCGAAAAATGATACTTAGAATTCGAGTAATTGATTTTAAAACCTTTTATTTTAAATCCAACTCCCCATGATATTCCGGTTGTACCAGGTCTAGATATCGGTTGTAATTCATTTCTTGAAAGTAAGTCATATCCAAGTCTTACATTAAAATTTTCAGAAAATAACATCTCTGTTCCCAATACAAAATGGTTAAAAAACTGAGAAATAAGAGCATTAAAAGCTACCGATTCTGAGGAATTTGAATTAAAATCATCACTAAAACTCCATTTATGTATATGATTATATGAAATATGAAATCTCAATGGAGCATGCTTTAGCTTTGAATTAAAACCGATAACAGAGTTAAATGGTAATTTATTATTGTAGTTTGATGAATTATTATAATTTTTTATTGTTGTACCAATATTACTTAATAACAAATAGCCTCCGAATTGTTTTTTATCGTCAAAATAAGTTAGGCTAATATCCGAACCCAATGCGTAGGAACTATATTGTTCATATATGGAAGCAATAAATTTTAGGTTTAAACCTATTTGAAGTTTCTCATATAATTTCTTGGAATGACCAATTTGTAAAATCCAATCATTAGCAGAAAAAGAATTCCCAAGCATATTTCCAGAAGCATCGAAATATTCAAACTTCCCATAGTTATTATAAAACAAAGTTGTTGAAAATATTCCTTTCTTATTAATTTGAAAGTTGTAATTAATCATACCAAAATCAGAATCTGCAAAATGATTATTGTAATTTATAACGAATTGATTTTTATTTAAGATAGAAAGATTTGAGGGTAAAAATATGGACAAAGAAGGATCTGAATCAAACAAACCAATTGGGTACCCTCCAAGGGAAGAATTTCTTGCAGTACAATTATTATTTAAAATAGAATAGGAATTTAACTTTTGTTGAGAATAATAAATATTAATTGAGAAAAAGAAAAATATATTTAATAATAATCTCATACAGCATCAAACGATTGTGGAATTTTTTTATTGTTTATACATTAAATCTAAAATGCATTATATCTCCATCTCCTAATATATATTCTTTACCGTGAATTGAAAGCTTTCCTGCTTCTTTAACTGCATTTTCTGAACCAAGTTTTATAAAGTCTTTAAATTTAATAACTTCAGCTTTTATAAAACCCTTTTCAAAGTCTGTATGAATAACTCCAGCAGCTTGTGGAGCAGTCATTCCTTTTTTAATAGTCCAAGCTCTTACTTCTTTTTCTCCAGCAGTAAAATAGGTCTGTAGGTTAAGTAATTTATAAGCTTTTTTAATTAATTTACTTACTCCGGGCTCATCTAGTCCTAAATCATCTAAAAACATTTTTCTCTCTTCAAAATCATTTAGTTCTGTAATGTCTGCTTCTATAGCAGCGCCTAGGATGAGAATTTCTGATTTTTCATTACTAACAGCTAGTTTTAAAGCTTCAACATGTTTATTTCCACTTATTACAGCATTTTCATCAACATTACAAACATACATTACAGGTTTTGCAGTGATTAATTGTAATTCATCTAAATACTTAAAAGAGTTATCGTCAATGTCTAAAGATCTTATTGATTTTCCTGAAACTAAATAATTTTTGGCATTTTCATAAACTGAAAAAATTTTATGAGCTTCTTTATCTCCAGATTTTGCTTTTCTTTCAATAGCTCCTAACCTTTTTTCTAAAGTTTCTAAGTCTTTTAACTGTAACTCTAAGTCTATAATTTCTTTATCTGATACTGGATCTACTCTCCCATCAACATGAATTACATTATCATCATCAAAACATCTAAGTACATGTATAATTGCATCTACTTCTCTTATATTTCCTAAAAATTGATTACCTAATCCTTCCCCTTTATGAGCCCCTTTAACCAACCCGGCTATATCTACAATTTCAATGGTAGTTGGTACTACTTTTTCTGGTTTTACCAGAATTTCCAATTCATTAAGTCTTGAGTCAGGAACTGTTATGGTACCAACATTGGGTTCAATTGTACAAAATGGAAAGTTAGCTGATTGAGCTTTAGCATTTGAAAGACAATTGAATAATGTAGATTTTCCAACGTTTGGTAAACCCACGATACCACATTTAAGAGCCATTTATTAAATATTATTTAGAATTTATTATTATTTGAAGAATTCCTTGGTTTTTTTCTTTTCCTTCATCAAAAGTCAGAAAAAAATAATAGGTTCCCTCAGATAAAGGATTTCCATTTGAGTTAACTCCATTCCAATCATTTTGATAACCAATAGACTCATAAACAACAATCCCCCATCTATTGAAAACTGTCAAGTTAACATCATCATATATAGCAGCAAAATGTGTGTAGAAAAAATCATTTTGTCCATCTCCATTAGGCGTGATTACGTTAGGAATTTCACATTTTTCTATAATTAAATCATTTGTTGTTATTTCTTCACCACACTCGTTAGATACAATTAAGTTTATTTCATGTGAGCCAATAGTATAATTATTACTATTTAGAATTAAAGAATCTCCTATTGATAGTAAGTCTCCATTATAATCAAACCATTCATAGCTGAATGTGGTATCTATATTGTTAATAACTGACAATATATTTTCACCTATACAAAATGTATCTAATAAAAATGGGTAGGGTTCTGGTTCTTTAATAAATTCAACAATATGTGTAAGAGTATCATTACAAAAAATATCATTCAGCCCCATATAGTAAATTCCAGGACTAGATGCTGTGATCGTTGGATTAGCAACCGTGTTGTTAGGATCAAATGTTATATTTCCATCATTACTAAAATATAGCCAGTTTCCGCCTGCAGGAGTAAGATAATTATTAGCATAACCAAAAAAGTCATCACATGTTGTTGTGTCCCCAATAATGGAACCTCCTTGAATTGTTTGAACTGTAATTACAGTATCATAATAACATCCATATTCATCTTCAACTACAAAAGTATAATTAGTTGGCCCCAATGAATTTGGTTGTACAATAATATTGGTGTCTTGATTAGAAATTATGGTTGAATCTGGAAGCCAGTTGTGAGATATAATTAAGGGAGCATAAGTTTCGTTGTCAGGATGAAGTGTACTGTTAAAATAAATTCCCCACTCACATATGTAACCATCATCAATTCCTAAATTATCTCTTACTGTTAGAGTCCAAGTTCCATTAATAGGACAACCTAGAAGAGCAGGAATAAAATTTTGCTCAGGTTGATATAAGCCTGGAACTACCATTTGACCTG
>MDTB01229999.1_pt1 | contig 16230 bp, 15 predicted proteins | sample 811161 | NCBI WGS metagenome assembly MDTB01 (sample SAMN05326650, study PRJNA326480) | marine metagenome | isolation source: seawater | place: Mediterranean Sea | collected 2009 | reverse complement strand
TCATATTGTCGGTATAAAAAATAGTCTTGGCAACATACATATCGCGCTTTTTAATAACCCAAATAACTTTCCATCCGAAAGCACTATCTATAAAAAATCAGAAGTTAAAATTCAAGACAATCAATCGGTGTACACTTTTTATCAGCTTAGTCCGGGAAGCTATGCGCTAGCAGTTTATCATGACGAAAATGATAACGATCAATTTGATCAAAATTTTCTTGGTCTACCTCAAGAAAGGTATGGATTTTCAAATAATGCCTCGGCGTTTCTCTCTCCACCAAGCTTTGATGCAGCAAAAGTAACATTGGGACATAAAGATTTAGAAATAAAAATTGATTTAAGCAAATAATATATTTATTTATGATTTTCTAGGAAAGAGGTAATATTGACCTAAATACTTCACCGCCAAGAAATTAATTTTTAAAAAAAAAGGTAAAATAATTGGAAAAAATTAAAGACACAGAGATTAGCACGTTTGTTAAATTATTTACAGGGATCGAATTAAAACACAATGAGGTCTCTGACACCTCAAAATCGGTAATAAAAATAACTGAAAAAATTACAAAAGAGATGGCCAAATTATCATTTGACGTTGAACCATCAAATTTCTCTGCGTTACTTAATGATATGGCGCCAAATCACCTAAAAAATAAAAACGCTGAATAATGACACAGCATATCACACATATGACCCTAACAGAGGTGTCAGAGGCTATTTCCAAAAAAAAACTCTCCTCACTTGAAGTGACCGAAGCTTGTTTGAAACGAATGGAGAAACTATCTGATACACTCCAATCCACAGCAGAAATCAACTTTGATTTTGCTCGAGCCCGTGCAAAAAAAGCCGATGAGAACTTTAAAAATGGCATCACATTAGGTGCTCTTCACGGAATTCCACTTGCTCACAAAGATATGTATTACAGATCGGGTCGCATCTCTGGGTGCGGATCTTCGATTAGAAAAGATTTTGTTCCAAACCAGACCTCAACTGCGCTCAGAAGATTGGATCACGCCGGTGCGTTAGACATAGCAAGATTAAACATGGTCGAATTTGCTCTTGGAGTGACTGGGCACAATGACGTTATGCCGACACCTAAAAATCCTTGGAATAAAAAACATTTCACTGGGGGCTCGTCAAGTGGGTCCGGTGTCGCGGTTGCATCGCGATTAGTTTTTGGTGCATTAGGCTCCGATACTGGTGGGTCTATCCGCTTACCAGCAGCATGTTGTGGGGTTGTAGGGATGAAGCCAACTTCAGGAAGGGTTAGCCGATACGGTGCAATGCCACTATCACACTCTCTCGACACTATTGGTCCTTTAACAAGGACTGTAAAAGATAACGCATCAATCTTGCAGGCTATTGCTGGTCGAGATGAAAATGACCCTACAACAAGCAATGTTGCCGTCCCCTCATATCTCAACAGCATAGCTTCTGGGGTTAAGGGTATTCGAATAGGCGTTCCAGATATATATTTTTATGACCACATTGATAGTGAAGTATATAGTTTAATTTCAGAAAGCCTGGCTTTATATCAAAAACTTGGTGCTGAAATAGTACCTGTCAAATTGCCAATAAGTATAAAACATACGAATGCTTTGACAATTGCCATTATTGCCTCCGAGGGCTGTGCATTACATCAGAATTGGCTAAAAGAAAAGTCAGAGCAATATGGCGCGCAAACAAGAGCGAGATTCTTGATGGGCCTCATGATTCCAGCCGTAATGTATAATCAAGCATTAAACCTACGAGCTCAACTTTTGTCAGAATTTACAAACAACGTTTTTACTAAAGTTGATATGTTACATGCCCCGGTAATAACAATGCCTGTGCCCGAATATATCGATACACATACCAAAGTTGACCCGGACTATCTTGAAATGATCACACGTTTTGGGCATTGTACTCGACCTGTAAATTATTTGGGGCTTCCAAGCCTATGCATACCATGCGGATTTACATCAAATGGCTTACCTAGCTCTTTTCAACTCATCGGAAAACCATTTGATGAAGAGACACTATATCGTATAGGTTACGCCTATGAAAGAGAAACTAATTGGATAAGCCAGCACCCAAGTCTCTAAATTTCTCATTGCCGTCACAGCCCAAACAAATTATTTTTTCAAAAAAATATAAGATTATCATGACTGATGATGCATAAACATAATTACAAGCAAGCTTGCTACAGTATTCGCTAAGAGACAAATTGGAAGGTTCCACTGCCACGCTATAACAAAAGGAGAGATTGAAGTCACCTTGGATAGATATAATGTTGTAGCTGAGTAAGGATTAACCATTGTACTTAAACCCCAAACACTCAATAAAGTGAGGGCCATAACCCAATCCGCAACACCTAAAATTTCTGGAGAAACGGACTCTCCAATAAGAATAACTGAAACAACAGGATGTACACCTAACAAGCCAAGAAATATCGTTCCAAACATTAAAATTAGAATACGAACCTCTAGATAGGGAATAAAATTATCTAGGGTTTGATTAATTATATGATCAGGAACCAATGACGAAACTCCAACACCAAAAATTGTTGCAGCCACAAACACAAGTGCTTCTCCACGCAGGTTTTCTAATTCAGATATCACTTTACCAACAAATTTACCTCCTCTTTTGTGCCAATCAGACTTTTTTGGCGCCAGCATTATCCACCAAACTATAGAAAAGACTGGCGTGACTATGCCTAAGGCAATCGGGATTGCGAGATCACCAAAATAATGCAGGCTCGCGACCAAAAGTATCAAAATCATTAATATCAATATTAAGCGAATGAATTTCTTTATATTGAATGATTTTGGCGGTTTAAGCTTAAAGCTATCATTTTTCTTAAACTTCAAAAAGTCATATGCAAAACCCACACACATGATACTAGAAGAGATAATAATACCAAATAAGGCAACATCAAAAAGCTTAAGGCTTGGAATTGCAATTAAAACCACGGCGACACTAATGTAAAATGGCGACCAACATGACGCGCTTGTAAAACCCAGCATCAAAGCCGTTGTAAAGCGACGTTTCAAAACAAAATCCCTAGATTTATCAATGATTGAAGCAATTAAGCTTAATCCAGCTAAATTTAAAACCGAGCCTAGCCCATGAACACCTAATACGATGAAAATAAATCGTCGCCCTTGAGGTTGCGATGTTATGATCTCCCGGGCATGGCTTAATGAAGGACTTTCGCGCGCAGGGAGTTGCAGCCAACTTACTGCAAAAAACATTACCAAAAACATTTTTGACCGATCAAAACCCTCAATTATAGCCTCTACATTGTTTCCATACCAAGCCGCACTCACTCCTAAACAAGCAAATATCACTCCATTTACTTTTGCCATTTTGGGTGATTTTTGGAATTCAGAAATCAAAAAGATAATAATAAGGAACATTGTAATTAATGGCATAAACATTAGAGACAAAAATTCATCAACTAATGTAAAAAAAACTAACGTTAAATATATAAGAGAGGGGAATCTCCAAGTATTACTATCCAGATTCACACGCTTACATTCAATTTTTTTTTGAAATTGATTTTAACCATGAGTTTATAATTGCATTAGATTATATAGAATTCTAGTTAGTTTTATTTTATAAATAATAATTCAATATTGTTTTATAATTAAAAGATGAAATTTTGTGAATTCTAAAAGACATATTTTTAGGATTTTGAGTGTTAAAAAATGTGGGACAATAATCGAGTTTCAAATATATTAGGGGCGACATATCCTATAATACAAGCGCCTATGGCTGGAGCAAGCACACCAGAATTAGTAGTTTCCGTATGTAATGCTGGTGGAATTGGATCACTTGGGGCAGCAAAGCTATCGTTAAATGATTTAAAAACGCAATGTACCATTATTAGGGAAAACACAAATAGACCTTTCAATGTAAATTTTTTTGCACACCCAGAGCCTGAGCAAAACAATCAAAAAATTGAAAATATGATAAAGTTGCTTGAAAACTTTTACCATCAATTAGGAATTTCCCCTGTTCTAAAAGCAACTAACCCAATACCTACATTTGGCAAACAACAACTTGAAATAATACTTGATCAAAATCCGGGTATCGTTAGCTTTCACTTTGGATTGCCTAAAGAGGTGTATATTAATGCGCTTAAAGAAAAAAAAATAAAAATCCTCAGCACGGCTACCACAATTATAGAGGCTCTTGATTTAGAAAAACGTGGAGCCGACATCGTAATTGCTCAAGGATATGAGGCAGGGGGTCACCGAGGAACATATATGGATGATGCAAAAGAACAGACAGGATCAATAAGCCTCATCCCGCAAATAAGCGATGCTATCTCAATCCCAACTATCGCTGCTGGAGGAATAAACGATGGACGAGGCATAGCCGCGGCAATGCTCTTGGGCGCGGAGGGAGTACAAATAGGAACTGGATTCCTTTTAGCCAACGAGGCTTCATGCAACCACATATACCGGAGAGCACTCAAGAATTCAAATGGAAGTGATACTTGTATTACATATGGCTTTTCTGGCCGCCCAGCAAGAGCAATTAAGAATAAGTATACTATGGCAACCCATGGTATGGAAAAACTCTTACCAAATTTCCCAATTCCAGCCACATTATTGCAAGAAATACAAGCCGCATCTATTAAAGAAAGGTCTCCAGATTATCTTCCATTATGGTGCGGTCAGTCAGTATCTTTGACATTGGAAATGCCCGCTGAAAAAATCATTAAAAAGTTTGCACAAGACACTGAGAAAACACTCAAAAAATTTAGTAAATAAGCTTATAAATTTAATAAAGATCGAGCAAATTCTGAAGAATTAAAATCATTAAGGTCTTCAACGTTCTCTCCGACACCAATTGCATGGATGTTTATCCCGAATCTCTCAGCCAAGGCTACAACAACGCCCCCCTTTGCTGATCCATCTAACTTTGTAATAATCAGACCTGAAATGTTGACGACTTTCTTAAAAACTTCAACTTGATTATGCGCATTCTGACCAATTGTCGAATCCATAACAAGGACAATGTCATGGGGTGCTGTCTTATCAATTTTTTTTATAACCCGAATAATTTTGTCCAACTCATCCATAAGGTCTGTGCGATTCTGAAGACGCCCTGCTGTATCAATGATTAAAACATCTACTTTTTCTTTTATAGCTGTATCTAATGCATCGTATGCCAGACTTGCAGGGTCTGTACCTGTTTCTTTTGCAACTACGGCGCATCCCGCTCGTTCACCCCAAATTTGTAATTGCTCTACTGCAGCGGCTCTAAACGTATCGCCCGCCGCTAAAATCGTTTTATATCCGGCTCTTACATATTGGCTAGCGAGTTTTCCAATTGTTGTAGTCTTGCCACTGCCATTTACGCCACATATTAATATAACATGAGGCTTATTACTCCGATCAACTTTCAATGGACTCACAACGGGGTTAAGCATATTTATAATTTCATCAGCCATCAATTGCTTAACCTCATCTGGAGTAATTTCCTGATCAAATTTTTGTTTTGCTAACCCATCACTTAATCGTTTAGCAACAGCAACACCGAGGTCAGATTGAATTAATTGATCCTCAATCTTACTCAACAAATTTTTGTCTAATTTTCGTTTTAATAAGATGTCTTTCAAATTGCCAGTAAGCCTCTGGGAAGACTTTTCAAGTCCTGACTTTAATCGGGCAAACCATCCGCGTGACTTTTGATCTATCATTGTTGAACAACACCTATTGGATTACCATCACGAATATTTGTAATTTTTACCGTTACTAAATCTCCAGGCTTAATATTCTTTTGCTTAAAATTTGATGTTTCTATCACAATTGATGCAAAATGCTGCGTTAAGCCCCGATTATTTTTCTCCATTATGACTTCTTGTGAACTGCCCACTAATGTATTATAGAAGTGTTGTTTTTGGCTCTCACCAATGTCTCTCAATCTGCCTGCTCTATTTTTTCGAACATCATGATCAATTGCCGGCATTTTTGAAGCTGGTGTTCCTTTGCGTGCTGAAAATGGAAACACATGCAAATAAGTAATCCCTAAAGCTTTGATTCCCTCTAGTGAATTGCGAAACATTTTTTCATTTTCTGTTGGGAACCCTGCGATTATGTCAGCTCCAAATACAATGTCAGGCCTGCTGACTCGAGCTTTATTGGCCAACTCCAGCATCTCTACGGAAGTATGGCGTCGTCTCATTCTTTTTAATATCATATCATCCATAGATTGGAGACTAAAATGAAGATGAGGCATTAATCTTTTATCATCCCGTAAAATATCAAAAAAGTCATCCCCTACTGAGGCTGGATCCAATGAACTCAGTCGAAGTCTTTGCAATTCAGGAACATCTGCTAAAATTAACCTGATCAAGTCAGAAAGAAGTGACTTACCGCACAGATCAACCCCATATGAGCATATGTCAACTCCCGTTAATACTACCTCTCTAAAGCCACCTCTAACGAGATTTTTAATTTGCTCAACCACATTTAGCGCTAGAACTGAACGATTCTCTCCTCTCGCAAACGGGATAATACAAAATGTACACCGATGATCACAACCTTGTTGAATTTGAACAAATGCTCTGGATCTGTCGCCAAAACCTAATATGGGTTTTTGTGCGCTCTCATCTTTTTCCATTATGTTTGATACAGCAACTCTTAATTCATTAACATTACTGGTATTAATCGCCTTATAATTAGAAAATTGGAGTTTTTCCTTATTGCCGAGCACTTGGTATACTTCTGGCATCTTGGAAAAGCTCTTAGGATCTAATTGAGCTGCGCAACCTGTGACTACAATCTTGTGATTTGGATTTTTTCGAAATGTGTTTCTGATTTTTTGTCTTGCTTGTCGCACAGCCTCTGAGGTAACGGCGCAGGTGTTAATAATTATTGTATTTTTCAACCTCGCCTTTTCGTAATGTTCACGAATGACTTCTGATTCAAAAATATTTAAGCGACATCCGAATGTGATGATTTCTTTTTGCTTCATAAAATTATCCGATTTACTAATTCTAAATTCAATGACTATGTTAGCACGCCTGAAAAAGTTGTCATTACTGGCCCAATCATAAAAACCTCTTTTTTGTTCGGCCAAACAATACACAGCTCACCACTATCGAGCCTAACTTTTACTGTTGAGCCCACAATTCCCCGCAAGTTGGCAGCTATAGCAGCAGCACATGCTCCCGAACCGCAGGCAGGCGTAATGCCCACTCCGCGTTCCCAGACCCTCATCCGAATAGTGTCTTCTTTTTCAATCGAGACAAACTCAACATTTGTTTTATTCGGAAATATTGGATGCTGCTCAACCTCCGGCCCAATAGCCTCAATATTGACTAAATCAGCATCCTCAACAATAAAAACTGCATGAGGGTTACCCATACTTATACAAACAGGGTCATCCAAGAACTGAATATTTAACGGCACTGCTAAAGTGTCACAATCCATAGCTAGCGGAATCTTCTTCCAATCAAAAGAAGGTTTGCCCATATTTACCTTTACTAATCCGCTAGACTCTCGATACGCTTTCAATTTACCGGCGACGGTCTTAATTTTCACTTCTGCAGTACCTAAATCATCCATCAAATATGATGCTACGCATCTTGCTCCATTTCCACACGCCTCAGCTTCACTTCCATCTGCGTTAAAAATTTGCATCTCTATTTCATCTACTCCAGACTTTTGATTAATTATTAAAATTTGGTCACAACCAATGCCTTTGCGCCTATCAGCAATCATTCTCTTATCTTTAATATCTAACTCAATTTTTCTGGCTCGGTTATCAATTACCACAAAATCATTATCCAAGCCCCGCATTTTGATAAAATGAATCTCTCTCATGATACCTCCAATATGAACGCCCTTTGCAGTATTGAGAATAGGTTTGAATGTAATTCCTGAATTTTTTAAAATAATTAGCGAGCAATCTCATAATAATCAATAAAAGTTATTTTTTCCTTGGCATAATAACCAATCAGATTTGTGCGCCTGGCATCTACAAAATCATTACTATGACTAGACTATAGAGGTCCCAATTATAAGTTTCACAGCGTAATTTAAAGTTTTAAAAACCCATTAAGCTTCAATAAATACTTTTATAATAATCTAGACTCCACACAAACTTGAAAAGAAATTGTCCACTCGTAAATTATTTACATATTTCTCAGCGATGCTAATCTACTTGAAAATATATATTTTACAAAACATAAACCCGCATACACGTTATAACTGCTGTGACACGCTAACAAACCCAGAAAAATTGTATTTTTATGATGAGTTTTTTTGGCGTCACGGACAATTCTAATAATTATAACAAAAACGGCTTAAATTAAACAAACAATAATGAGTAACTTTGAATTAAATCAGACAAAAAAAGAATGCACACTCAGCTAGTTGGCCTTTTCACTCTACGAAAAGCACCTCAATAACCATCGCCCAAGTTACAAACTTTGTCTTATTCACGACACAAAACAACTGCTTCATATGTGCCACAGATTTAGGTGGCAAAATGCATCTACTTATGGAAAATTCACCGATAGGCTATGTGAAAAAGTTATAAATAATTATTGTCACTTGACTTGCATAGTAAAATCAATAGTTTATTTACTGTTTCAAGTTCGAGATGTTATACTGCAATAATATTTAGCCCGCCAATCCGCGAGTTTCGCGCACTGGCGTTTTTTGGTTTGTGAGGACTTAAAGATGTTTGATAGCTTATCAGATCGTCTTGGAGGCGTGTTCGAAACGCTGACAAAACGGGGAGCTCTTAAAGAACCAGATATTGACAAAGCACTTGATGAAGTTCGAATTGCTCTCTTAGAGGCAGATGTCTCTCTTGATGTTGTAAAAGAGTTTGTTGCCAATGTTCGAGTTCATGCTATTGGCGAAAAAGTAATTCGCTCTGTAACCCCAGGACAGATGGTAATTAAGATTGTTCACGATGAACTTGTTAAAACACTTGGAACTGACAACACAAGCATAAATATAAACAGTACCCCACCATGCGCTATTCTATTATTAGGACTTCAAGGCTCAGGGAAAACCACGTCAAGCGCAAAGCTTGCGCTGAGGCTTACTAAAAGAGAAAAAAAGAGAGTTTTGTTGGTTTCGCTCGATATTTACCGCCCAGCCGCTCAACAACAACTAGCTACTCTAGGCCAACAAAATGAATTGGAAGTACTGCCCGCTATTTTGGGCGAGCAACCCGTTGCAATTGCAAAAAGAGCTATGGATACTGCTCGATTAGCTGGAATAGACGTTGTAATTCTCGATACAGCAGGCCGTTTGCACATTGATACAACATTAATGGCGGAAATATCATTAATAAAAGAAACTACAAAGCCAACCGAAACACTTTTAGTCGCCGACTCATTGACTGGGCAAGATGCCGTAAACATCGCCAAAGAATTCAATGATAAAGTCAGGATTTCTGGAATTATCTTGACAAGAGTGGACGGAGACGCTCGAGGAGGCGCTGCGTTATCAATGAGGCATGTAACTGGAGCACCAATAAAATTTATCGGTACAGGCGAGAAAGCAAGTGCACTAGAGGAATTTCAAGCTGAAAGAATAGCAAACTCAATACTAGGTATGGGTGACATTGTCGGTCTAGTTGAAAAAGCTTCAGAAACAATAAATGAAGAAGAGGCTGCTCAACTGACAAAAAAAATGTTAAAAGGGCGCTTTACGCTAAATGATATGAGTCAACAGCTAGCCCAGATCCGTAAAATGGGAAACTTAGAGGGCCTTTTGGGAATGATGCCTGGCGCAAAGAATATAAAAACGCAAATGGCCAGCAATAACATCAATGACAATATGATAGCGCGTCAAGAAGCGATCATATTGGCTATGACAAAAGAAGAGCGGATCAACCCCAAGCTTCTCAATGGATCTCGGCGACGGCGTATTGCATCTGGCTCAGGAACAAGCGTACAGGACGTAAATAGAGTCTTGAAGCAATTCAAACAGATGACCACAATGATGAAAAAAGCTGGGAAAATGGGAAAAAAAGGATTAATGCAGGGAATAGGAATGCCATCAACTATTGTTCCTCCAAATCCTTTTACAGGAAAATTTAACTAATCATCAGAAACTCAATATTAACTATATGAAAGAAAGGGATAACTTAAACAATGTCATTAAGGATAAGATTGTCACGAGGGGGCGCAAAGAAGCGACCTTTTTATAGAATTGTAATCGCAGACTCTCGTAGCCCACGAGATGGAAGATTTATTGAGCGTGTTGGGACATACAACCCAATGATTGCAAAAGAGAACCCAAATCGGCTACTGATGAAAGAAGAACGCATAAAATATTGGCTAGGTGTCGGCGCTCAACCTTCAGACCGAGTAGCAAGGTTTTTAGGCGATTTTGGAATAATTGATAGACCAAATATTCCTGTTCAAACAAAGCAGAACCTTCCAAAAACAAAAGCGTTAGAGAGATTAAAAGAGCGTGAAGAAAAGGCTAACTCTAAGGTTGAAAAAGACACAGAACAGAGTAGTTCTGACGCCGAAGCTCCACGCGCAGAGGAAATAAAAGCTGGTGACGCTCCCGTCGAAACATCACCTGAAGAGGAAGTAAAAGCTGGTGACGCTCCCGTCGAAACATCACCTGAAGAAGAAGTAAAAGCTGGTGACACTCCCGGCGAAACTGCACCCACCGAGGAAGCAAAAGCTGTGGATGAAACAAATTAGAAATCATGATTAATCCAGAAAACACGTGATTTTTAGAAAGAAAGCTTTTTAATGTTAAATAAATCTCCAGTCGAGCCACATTATAAATCCCCTGTGTCCGCCGCTAAAGATACACGGGCTACGTTAACTTTTATGGGAGTAGTAATTGGTGCACACGGTGTAAGGGGTGACATCAAAATAAAAAGTTTCACCAGCACACAAGAGCATTTATGTAATTATGGCACGCTCACCGACATTACTGGCACAAATAATTATGAGCTTAAAATCAAAAAGATTATGAAAAATTGTTTGATTGGCAAGCTTCCGGAGATCAACTGTCGCAATGGAGCAGAAAAGGTTAAAGGACTAGAATTCTATTTACATAAAGAAAAATTACCTAAAACTTTGGACAACGAATATTATTATTCTGACTTAATTGGCTTGAAAGTTTATTTGGAGAATAAAGGTAGGTTCGGTGAAGTTTTAGGAATTCATAATTTTGGTGCCGGCGACATATTGGAAATACAGAGCCTCAAAGGAAAAAAGATATTGATACCTTTTACTGAAGAAGTAGTGCCCGAAATAAATTTAAGATTAGAGGCCATTACAATTTCTCAATTAGATGGATTAATTTAGTGATGATAGAAGAACCGAAATTGCTATTTTGTAAAGGCTATTGAAAAGTATGAATTCGAACGCTACACCGTGGCAAGCGGCAGTATTAACAATTTTTCCTCAAATGTTTCCTGGACCGCTTGGTTTGAGTCTAGCCGGCCAAGGAATGAAAGAGGATCGCTGGAACTTGACCACTATAAACATTCGAAAATTCGCGCATGGAAGCAATAATTCTGTTGACGATTGCACTTTTGGTGGCGGACCAGGAATGGTTATGCGTCCTGATGTGATAGACTTGGCAATAAAGAATTCGAGTGAACGTTTTTCGAACCTCCCATTAATGTTTCTTACTCCTAGAGGCAAAAGAATTGATCAACACCGAATTCGCCAATTAGCCGAAGGTCCCGGTGTTAGATTACTATGTGGTCGGTTTGAAGGAGTTGATCAAAGGGTTTTGGAGCAAAATCAAATAGAAGAAATTAGCCTTGGTGACTTTGTAATGTCCGGTGGTGAAGTTGCCGCTCTGTCAATTCTTGATGCATGTGTAAGATTGTTGCCAGGAATTATAAATAAAGTCGACAGCCTCATTGAAGAAAGCTTTGAGAATAACCTGTTAGAATATCCGCATTACACTCGACCGCAAATTTGGGATGGAATGGTCGTTCCTGAAGTGCTACTCTCAGGAAATCACAAAAAGATTCAAAGTTGGCGTCAAACTGAAGCTGAAAACATTACGAAACAGCGTCGACCCGATCTTTGGGAGAAATATTTGAAATTAAGAACAAATTCAATTTTTTAGTTAATAAGCTTAAGTTTTAACAATATAACCTCACAATGTGATAAAGGATTTATAGATGAATATTATTGAGGAAATAAACAAAGAACAATTGGACCGATTAACGGCCTCCAACCCAATCCCAGAATTTGCACCAGGAGATACCCTCCGCGTAAATGTTAAGGTGGTAGAGGGGCAAAGGGAGAGAGTACAAGCATTTGAGGGAGTATGCATAGCAAGAAAGGCCGGTGGTATCAACTCTGGGTTTACCGTCCGCAAGCTGAGTTATGGTGAGGGTGTTGAGCGTGTTTTTCCATTATATTCCCCATCTATTGAGAGTATTGATATTATTCGACGTGGCGACGTTCGTCGAGCCAAGTTATATTATTTGCGGGGCTTAACAGGAAAAGCTGCCAGAATCGCTGAGAAAACCCATGGTTATGCCGCTAAATTAACAGCAAAAACAAAAGAAAGCATCGCCAAGGCAAAAAAGCTAGGGACTGAAGGGAAAAAAAACAAAAATAAAGAATCTGGTAAAAAAAACTAGAAACCATAAGTCCTCAAATATCTTTTAATTGGCACCTCTAAAATATTATGGTCAAAACACATGATAAGATGTAATCTCAAAATTCTCCAATTATTATTTGGCTGACGCAGAATAGGAATAACATGGCTCAACCTAAAACTCTTTTTGATAAAATTTGGACATCGCACCTTGTTAACGTTCAAGACGATGGAACTTCTCTTATCTATATAGACAGACACTTAGTGCACGAAGTAACAAGTCCGCAAGCATTTGAGGGGTTAGCCTCAAATAACAGATTCGTCCGCCGACCCGATTTGACATTAGCCGTTCCTGACCACAATATCTCAACCAAAACACGAGGAGGGTTTATTGAAAATCCAGAGAGCCGTTTACAGGTTGAAACGCTTCAAGAAAATTGCAAAAAATTTGGCGTAACCTTGTTTGATGTGGACGATATAAGGCAAGGAATCGTCCATATTATTGGTCCAGAGCAGGGTTTCACTCTGCCTGGCACTACTGTCGTTTGCGGGGATAGTCACACGGCTACTCATGGAGCGTTCGGAGCACTCTCATTCGGTATTGGCACATCAGAGGTTGAGCATGTGTTAGCAACCCAAACGTTATTGCAAGCTCCCCTCAAAAATATGCGCATCAATATTGCTGGCGAGTTGCCAATTGGTTGCAGTGCAAAGGATTTGGTCCTTGCGTTGATTGGAAAAATTGGTACAGCAGGTGGCACAGGTTATGTAATCGAGTATTCTGGACCTGCAATTAGCAACCTTTCGATGGAAGGAAGAATGACGGTTTGCAATATGACAATTGAAGGAGGTGCTCGTGCAGGTTTGATAGCTCCAGATGAAAAAACATTCGAATATCTTCAAGGAAGGCCTATGGCTCCGAAAGGGGCTGTGTGGGAACAAGCCATAAGATATTGGGAAACATTACCATCCGATATTGGCGCATCATATGATAAAGAAATAACTCTCGATGTTTCTGAGATTGTGCCTCAGGTAACATGGGGCACAAGTCCTGAGGATGTCGCACCTATTATTGGATCTGTACCTAGTCCGAATGATTTTGAAGATAGTGATAAACGTGATGCAGTTCAAGCTGCTCTTGATTACATGGGTTTAACTGCGGGAACCAAATTGGAGGACATACCAATTGACGTTGTTTTCATTGGATCTTGCACCAATGGAAGAATTGAAGATATAAGAGCGGTAGCTGAAATAGCTCAAGGTCGGAAAGTTGCTTCAGGGGTTCAAGCACTTGTTGTTCCAGGGTCAGGTTTAGTAAAAGACCAAGCTGAAGAAGAAGGGCTTGATAAAATACTATTAGACTCTGGTTTCGAGTGGCGTGAACCGGGGTGCTCAATGTGTTTAGCGATGAATGATGATCGCCTTGAACCTGGTCAAAGGTCCGCGTCTACATCAAATAGAAACTTCAAAAGTAGGCAAGGGTTCAATGGACGCACTCATTTATTAAGTCCTGCTATGGCAGCCGCAGCAGCAATTACAGGGCACCTCACAGATGTTCGAAACATTTGACTAAGGCGGAGATATTATAATGAAAAAGTTTACGTCTTTAGCCGCAGTAGCGGCGCCATTAAACATGATCAATATTGATACAGATATGATTATCCCTAAACAATTTCTTAAAACTATAAAAAGGACAGGTCTTGGAGCGAATCTATTTCAAGAAATGCGTTATAAGGAGGATGGATCAGAAAACTCTGATTTTATACTAAATAAACCCGCCTACAGGTCAGCACAGATTATTATTGCTGGTGATAATTTTGGGTGTGGGTCGTCCCGCGAGCATGCACCGTGGGCATTATTAGATTTTGGTATACGTTGCATTATCTCCACAAGCTTTGCTGATATTTTTTATAATAATTGTTTTAAGAATGGCATCTTACCAATCAAAGTATCAAAGAAAGAGCTGGACAGTTTAATGCTTGATGCAGAACAAGGCTCTAATGCCAAAATTAAAATTGATTTAGAAAACCAAGAAATTTCCCGACCAGATGGTAATGTCATTTCATTTAGTTTGGATAGCTTCAAGAAAGAGTGCCTCTTAAATGGATTAGATGATATTGGATTGACTATGGCAAAAAGTGATAAAATTGATCGCTTCGAAAAAGATATGGAACTGAACCAACCATGGACAACAATTAATCATTTAAGCACAGGTCTATAATACTAATGGACACAAATAAGAAACTCCTTTTTTTACCAGGAGACGGTATTGGGTCCGAGGTAATGCAACAAGTCAATCTTATAATTGATTGGATGGCAAAGCGATGTAATTTGTCATTTGATATGGATGAAGACCTTGTTGGAGGAGCAGCCTATGACAAACACGGGTCACCATTGTCAGACAAAACATTAGATAAGGCAATGAATGTGGATGCCGTTTTACTAGGTGCAGTAGGAGGGCCAAAATGGGATCATGTGGAGAGACACCACCGCCCCGAGGCCGGTCTTCTGAGACTTCGCAAAGAACTTGACCTTTTTGCCAATTTACGGCCTGCCATTGTTATCCCAGCGCTTGCATCAGCTTCCACATTAAAGCCTGAGTTGGTTTCAGGCTTAGATGTAATGATTGTAAGAGAGTCAACAGGTGGTGCATATTTTGGAGAACCCAAGGAAATAATAACACAATCAGATGGCAGCAAGCGCGCTGTTGACACGCAAGTATATTCATCAAATGAAATTGAACGCGTTATTAAAGTGGCCTTTAATCTCGCAAGAAAACGACAATCTGCTGTCCACTCTGTAGAAAAAGCCAATGTAATGGAAACTGGAGTGTTATGGCGAGAAATTGCAACTTCTTTAGGTAGAGAATCCTCGGATATCACACTTACCCACATGTATGCAGATAATTGCGCCATGCAATTAGTTAGGGAACCTAAACAATTCGATGTAATAGTTACCGACAATCTTTTTGGCGACATACTCTCTGATTGTGCGGCAATGCTTACAGGATCTTTGGGTATGTTACCTTCAGCAACTTTGAGCATATCAGACGACCGAAATCAGCAACGGGCAATGTATGAACCTGTTCATGGTTCTGCCCCAGATATTGCGGGAAAAGACTTAGCTAATCCTTTAGCTTCAATTTTAAGTTACGCAATGATGCTGCGCTACAGCTTTAATATGGCTGAAGAGGCTGATTTAGTTGAAACGGCTGTATCAAATACATTGGAACAGGGTTATCGAACAACTGATATTCAAGAAGATGGTAAAAAATTAGTTTCATGCTCCGAAATGGGCGGTGCAGTAATCTTGGAGCTTGACAAGCTAACCTCTTAATAGAGGTTACTCGATAACCAAAACTATTTCAGATAAATGTTGGAAATTTGAAACAAAATATGCCATTTTTCTGATTTACTGATACTATTGAATAAAAGTTGTAATCTCATAGGGGTAAAAATGGGGCTAAAAGTTGCAGTAATTGGTGCTACGGGCAACGTAGGCAGAGAAGTAATATCAATTATGTCCGAGCGAGAATTTCCTGCAGAAGACGTTATTGCACTGGCATCATCGCGTTCAGTCGGAACGGAAATCTCATACGGTGATGAAAAAGTTCTTAAAGTCCAAAATTTAGAAACGTTTGATTTTAGTAATGTCACATTAGCTCTTTCCTCTCCCGGCGCTAAAG
>MDTB01226390.1_pt1 | contig 16232 bp, 26 predicted proteins | sample 811161 | NCBI WGS metagenome assembly MDTB01 (sample SAMN05326650, study PRJNA326480) | marine metagenome | isolation source: seawater | place: Mediterranean Sea | collected 2009 | reverse complement strand
GTTAGAGTGTGTGTTTCGGAACCGCCGGTGTCACCTAAAGTGTCCCCGTTTAAGCCGCCCGTTTGATCTGTCAGGCGGTTTGCTGATGATCCCCCCATATCATCTTGACCAGCCACCACACGGCCACGAAGGTCTGGAACATTAAATGTGCTTGAGCCATCTCCCGTCCCGTAGGTTGTGCTAATTGCAGAGAACAGATCAGAGTAAGTAGACCGGCTTACCGCCGAACCATCACACAATAAATATCCAGTGGGGGCCGAGGTTCGAGCGGTTGCGATAACTGAACCCGCCGGAACGGCTGAAGATACATCAGCAGAAAGAGCCACGGTCCCAGATGAATCGGGGAACGTAATCGTCCTATCGGCAGTAGGATCGGTTATAGCAAACGTAGTTTCGTGATCATCAGCGGTAGCACCTTCAAAAACAATATTGCTACCTGTGATCGTAAACTTACCGGTGCCGTTGGGCGCAACGGTGATATCTCCATTTGCACCATCGGCGATAACAATCGTACCAGAGTTTGTACCGCTGTTAGTGCTAAGAGTAAGATCGCCTGTGCCGTTGGTGGTGATAGTCGCGTCCGCGTCCGCGTCTCCCACACGAAGAGTGTCCGCGTCTACTTGAACGTCACCTGTTCCATTAGGCGCAAGAACAATGTTGCCGTTGGAAGTTGTTACAATACTCTTGCCGTTGACATCTAGGTCGTCACCTAGTTTTGCGCCTACATTGACTTTTGTAACCGCCGCACCGGAACCCGCACCATCGGCAAATATAAAAGCTATTTCTCCGGCGAGAACATTTACGTTTCCACCGCTGCCCTGCGTAAAAGTAGCTGTTTGGTCAGTGCCGTTCTTTACGAGGTAAAATTTATCCTGATCATTCGGATCAATCGTAATTGTGTTCGTTCCAGAAGGTGAGCCGCCAAGCACAAGAACCCTGTTACCACCCTCCGACAGCGCACCGTCCGTCGTTGTCAAAGTATGTGTCGTACCAGAAAGCGTAACAGTGGCAATACCACTGACCGCTCGGTCAAGAATATCAAAGTTCGTGTTGGTGGTCGTACCCCAAGTGCCCGCTTGTTCGCCGGAACCGGGTTTTTCAACACCTAAGTTAGCTGTATATGTAGAAGCCATTTAGTTCACCATTTTTTCTAAGATAACATTCTCAACTCGCATCCGCAATTACGCGAGGTCTCCTAAACAAGAAACACAAACTTGGGTGGAATCTTGCCTACCGGCGTTTGTCCCAGTTGTTCCATCACGAACATTATGACCCACGTTATTTGTTGTAAGTGTTTCTAAACTTTCAAAAGTAGCATTTCCTCCAGCGGCATCCGTCCCACCAGCAACTAAAGCCACGCAATAGTTAGCGTTAGAAAACGCACTTGAAATAACAGCTATATATGTGCCGGTTCCGCTATCAGTTAAACTTGAATTGTTAAAACTGTCAGTTACAGAAGAACCATTACTGTGTCTAATCCAGTGTGCAGCACTACCCTGCATTCCGGCATTTACTGCTGCCCTACTCATGCGAGGTCTCCCAACATAGCAGAGTTTACTTGAGACGCGGGGTCTGCGGTAGTGCTTGGGTCAGTAACTGTAATTCCTCTAATAGACCCAGTTGCCGGTGCGTGGTCAGTCTGCGGGAAGTTTGCTATAAGCCCGTTATCTCCCGACGTTCCTAACGCAGAGTAATCGTTGTTGTTAAAAGAACTGGTGAATGAATACGTCGTTTGAGCCGCAGCATTATCTACCACCCCCGATATATTAAAACTGTCATTTATTCCTATAGTGCTGGCAGTGGTAATATTCCCCCACGCTTTCGCCGTACCCTCTGCAACATACGACATGCCCACGCTGTTGTTCCCGCTGGCGTCCTTCAGGGTGTTTACTCGCAGTTCACTAGCCATTATGCGAGATCTCCAGAAGCTATTGTACCCATAGCCATGTCACTATATGAACTGCCATTAAAGCTATAGACAATCCAGCTACCTGCTGACGTGGCTGAAAACGCATTGTTTGAACCCACACTGCCGCCTGTTGTTACACAAGCGTAGCTACCTGACGCAAAGTCGTTAGTGTAGTTACAGGTTTGTTGGCCTGTATTTGTATCTACAAGTGAAGCAATGTTGAAGCTATCGTTTATAGAAGTTCCGGCGCTGTTACATTCAGCCCACGCTTTTGCTAGACCTTGCTGAAGATTGGTTTTAGTAGATCCGCCCTCACCAACAATAGTCAAACTACCCGCACTAGCTCCGACCAACTCGTTATTAGCAATCGTAACGGTGGACTCTGTGGTTTTGCCTTTAACAGTATCGACTTTGAGTATGCTTGCCATTATGCGAGGTCTCCAATAATCTGAATGTCATTCACGGCAGAATCAATGGCATAAGAATAGTGTTGAATTGTTGTTGTAGCGCGGCCCACCAGACCAAACCCTCTACCACTTATGTCGGCATCAAACGCACCTTCACCGGTCGTGGCATCAAAATTAGTGTAGCCTGTTGCCGAGTAATCGTTGTTGCCCATTGCATTTGTAAAAGTTGCTCTAGTGCTGCCCGTCGTTAAATCTGTCAAAGAACTGGTGTTAAAACTGTCTCGTATAGCGGTGGTTGATACACCCGTAAAATGTGTCCATGCTTTTGCTGCCTGTTGTTTTGTTAATTCAACCGGTCCCGTACCCGCCTTGTCCGCAATGGTGTCTACATTTAATACGCTGGTCATACAATACTCCAATATCCATTGACAGTGACGGTGGCATTGTCCTGCGTAATCGGCCCCGCCGACACGCCGTTCTCGTCGCTGTCAATCGTGATGTCTGCACTGATCGTCTGACCGTTCAGACGTATGATGGAGTTGTTGCCCTTGAAGGGGTATCGCGTGTCTGCTTCTGACTTGGTGTAGCTGTCGGCGACGGAGAACGCATCGTAAACCACCATCTCGACAACGTCGTTCAGAGACGCCCCCGTGACCAGCACAACTGTTGTACCCGTTGTGGCTGTGTAGTCTGTACCAGGCTTCAAAAGAACACCGTTCTGGTACACGTCCATGTACATGCTGTCGGAGTATGTCAGCACTAGCGAGTCGGAATCGGACCCGCTGAAGCTGGTCTGCCCCGCCGTGGCTTGATAGATGTATCGGTTACGGACGCCGAACTCTGGAGATTTACCTATGTAAGGCATTATGCGAGGTCTCCGTGAAATGTTACTGCACACTTTACTGCGTCAAACTCTTGCCTAGAGTTGGTTGTTGTTCCGTATGCAACCTCCACTCGCAAACTACCGGCTAAATATCCGCTACTGCAATCTACCTCACAAGTGTGGAGGGCGGGAGAAGTGGAAGTAAGGGGGTGAACAATTGAAGTAGCAGCATAATTAGCGTTAGCCATGTCGTTGGCAATGGTAAACGTGAAGTTTCCTGCGCTATTGTCTGTTGCAGATGTCATATTAAAACTGTCGGCAAAAGTTGTTCCAGAACCGTTATAACTGCACCACGCTTTCGCCAAACCTTGAGCAAGGTTAGTGGTTGCCGAGCCACCCTCTGACCCGACAACCGTACCTTTTGTGAGATTGGTCAGCGCCATCTCTTACTCCTATGCGTAAGGCGAAGCGCCCAGTACAGACGTATCCCAAGCGGCTTTTAGCTTTGTAATCGTGTCTGCGTTAGTAATTGCAGATGCCGCCGGGGCGTCCCGTAGGGCTGTCTTCTTCGTCACCGATGCTGCCTTGGCGGAAGTATTGTCGGCTTCAAGTGCTTTCATGTACACTACGTCCTCTGCCTCAAGAAGCGGCGCTCGTACTTCACGGATTTTGTCCTTGAAGATCTCTTTGGCCTTTGTCATGTCCTCGCTGATCACGGTGCCACTTAATGACCATGCACCGCGAAAGTGACGATCAGAAGGAACGGTAGCCGTGGAAGCGTCAATCTGGTTCCCGTCCTTATCTACGATGTATGTTGTCGGCATTTTCTGCTCCTTTAAGCTGCCAGTTCATCAGAGATGCGCCATGCGTTTCTCCACTCGCGTGTCCCCGGAAGTTGCTCCTTCCGGCAGATCACCATTTTCGGGCGGTTGCCCTCGTCCCACGACTGCCATACAGACTGTGGCACGTCCTTCTGGATGAGGTATTCGATAGCCTCTTCTTCGGTCATCGGCCCCATCGGTTCCGTATCATGCAGCAAGTAGCCGCGTGTGTGTTTCTTAAAGTCGGGCTGTGCCTCGTCCTTCGCTAGTTCCCAATATACCCAGACCGGCGGCAATATCCCACCCTGCAAGGCACACGCCATCCAGTTAGGGTCAGGCACCAGTATCTTGGCGCACTCGTCTACCTTGTCTTCGTACACGACACGATACTCGGACTGCACACCATCAAGGTTTTCCTTGGCCCAGCGGAGCCTATCCCATAGATGTGTGCCTTGAAATTCTGGTGTCACTGTCATGCGAGGTCTCCGTGAATAACTGATTGCAGGTGTTCAGGGTCTCCGTTCGCCCCGCCGTTTTCGTTCCAGCTTGTGCAGCCAATTATAGTTGAACTGTGCTTTCTGTAGGTGTCTGCGTCATCACCTGTCGTCATGATGTTTGCAAAAGCGTTTTGACTACCTTTAGCAGAGCAGGTCATAGTGGCTGAATAACTGCCGTCATTCATTGCGCTTGTAAATGTAAATTCATACAAGCCGGTTCCCTCGTCCAGAATTGAGGCGTAGTTAAACGAATCCCGAAAGGCGGGAGTAGCTTGATTTACGTTAGCGTTGCCCCAAGCCTTCGCACTACCATTCACAACGAAATTCGTAGCAAGCGAACCCGCAGTCGAGTGCGTCAGGGTATCTGCTTTGAGTGTACCGAATGCCATTATGTAACCTCTATGTGAAAGCTGGCAGCTTGCTGGTTATTGCCTTCATCTGTGTAACTTACGGTAACGTCTGAAAGTGTTGAGTTTTGTATTATGTACCCGATACGAAAGTCATCTGGTGAAATTTTACTAGCGGATATAGCTTCCGCAAAAGTAGCATCGAATGATGCGGTTCCCATATTAGCACTATGCGACTCTCCACCGTGAGTGGTTTTAGTAGCAATCATAATGACAGGAGCAGATGCTCCTGATGATGAAATACTTTGCGTTTGGTTACTCAATGTTCCGGCTGTCGCTTGACTCGTAAATCCGTACACTGTGACGGATGAAATAACTTGTGTCGGCGTAAAAAATAAAAGTGTGTTTGTCTGAACTTCTGCCTGCCCAGTAGTCACTGTTCCACTAGCTATGTCTGAAGCAGTCATTATTTTATAGCTAAATTCGTTACGAAATTCATTTCCTGCGTTTGTTGGAAATGTACCAATAGATGTCCACCCAGAATTAAGATTTGCTGCGGGTTCCTCTGTACTTGCCCCGTTTATTCGGCGCTCCCACAAGATAGATAAATCTCCAACAGAACCAGCCGATAAACTGGTGCTATGTGATTGCTGAGTGCCACTCGACCCACCACTTAAATCTTCGGTATAGGTACGAGTATTAAATGAAATCTGATTCGCAACGTCTGCCGCTTGACTGCCAGAGGACATTGTGCCGAAAGGTATAAGCATTATGACGACGCCAAATCTCCAAGAAGCTGCCAAGTATCCGTAGCAATCTTGATGCAGCTTGCACCAGAATGCTGCGCTCTTAACTTCAAGGTGGGGGTTGAGTTTACAGTAACGCCCGTTCCTCCTGCTACTGTCACCTGTCCGGCTCCTATTTGAATTAAATCAATACGAGTGCCTACAGGATAAGCGACACTAGAGTTGGGCGGTATTGTCAGTGTAATTGCACCACTATTATTTAAGGTGACAACCTTGCCGCCGTCGGTCAGAACAGTGGTGTAGGTGGTTCCTGTTTGGGCGTTTATGGCGAACAGAATGTTTGGTCCTGTCCTACTCGCACCTGTGAGCGTATCTACCTCAATAGTACTCATGCGAGGTCTCCGTTGTTATCAACGCCACATATTCTGTCACTAAAACTAGAGTTATTAAAAACCTGCTCGTAAGAGCAAGTGCTAGTTGTAGGAGTTCCATCCAATGTGACTGTCGTGTTATACGCAGTGGCGCTACCGGACTGACTCATTCCTGTAAAATTATAATCATCTGCACCAGTAAAACTGGATGTAAAATTGGTGATAAATCTACCAGTTGAAGAGTCTGTGACACTCGCAATATTTAAACTCTGATGAACGGTAGGACCAGCTTGTTCAAATTTAAGAAACGCTTTCGCGGCAGCTTGCTTGGTCAGCGTAACCGCACCACCGCCGGTACTCTGAATAGTATCTGCCTTCAACGTACTCATAGCGTCACCAATGTCCCACCGCTTTCAACGGTCAGGGTTACGCCATTAGCTACCGTAAACGGGCCTGTCACGTTTGCGTTCTCGCTTGCAAGGATCGTTACATCAGAAGTCAGGTTCTGTGCGTTGGTACGGAATATCGCTCCACCCTTGAATGTTCCCTTGTTCTGTTCCGGCGGCGTTACAGACGAGCCTGCAACCCCCATGTAGATCACGAAGATATTGCCAGTGCCGCTAGACGGTGCTGCTGTAAACGTCAGGGTTGTGCCATCTGGCACGGTAAACGCATCCACGCTTTCCTGCACAACGCCATCGACAGACACAATGATGTCTTCCTGCGTAACGGTTTGATTCAAAGTAAAAGTCGTGGTCGAGCCGTCACCGTTAAATTCTTGCGTGGCAGGACGAGACGAGAACTGGGATGTTATGGGGTTGCCAATAAACGGCATCAAGTGATCTCCATAATGCTCAAGGTTGCGTCGATCTTGGCAGCGACACTACAATCGATCTTCAAAACATCTGTGGTCTGCAAGACAACCTTGTTGCCAGCCAACAACTCAACTGACGAACCCGCCGGAATCGGGATGTCTTTGACCAGTAGCACCGTCTCGTTGGTTTCCGTGTCGGATGTATCGGACACAAGCTGTACGTCGGCGGTCACCTGACTTGTGTGTACATTACACAGCATCAGGCCCAAGACCACACTAGTAGTGCTGGACGGTACAGTATACAGGGTGAGCGGCGTACCCGCGCTTGCTGGCATAGCTGCATTTGTCTTTACTTTAAACGTGTTAGCCATTTATGCCACTTCCTTCCAATCAGCAGACTGATTCGGGGTTGTTTCACTCCAACTAGCGCCTTGAGACGGGGTTGTTTCACTCCAACTAGCAGCCTGGTCAGGAGTAGTAGCAGCCCAACTAGCAGTCTGGTCAGGAGTAGTAGCAGTCCAACTAGCAGTCTGATCTGGGACTACTAAGCCCCAAATGAAGACAATACCAACATCACCTGTCCCTGACAATCCTGTCGGAGAAAACGCAGCAGCGCCCCTTATTGTCGGAGTGCCAACTTGCCCAGTTCCTGCAACACCCGTCACAGAAACTAGCGTGAGCAGTGAAACAGACTCGTCTCCAACAGAAGCGGTTGCCCCTACACCCGCAGGAGACACAACGGCAGTACCGGAGGTGGTCTCGTCGCCCAGAGTAGTGGTCGCCTCTACACCACTTAGATCAACAAGTGAGCTTGCAGTGACAGACTCATCGCCCAGAGTGGCGGTCGCATTTACACCCGCGGCATCGGTTACTACGCTTGTTGATGCGGTTTCATTGCCAAGAGTGGCGGTCGCATTTACACCGGAAGCGACAACAGTGGAACTTCCTGATATCGTAAGGTCATCAACAACGCCGGCAGCTTCAACACCAGATGGAGATACATTTGCAGTACCACTAACTTGCTCTTCACCAAAGCCAACAGTTGCTTCTAGTCCTGTTTCTTCAACAAACGCTCCACCGGCTGCAAGTGCGTTTCCAACAGCGCCAGTTCCTGCAACACTTGTAGGCTGAACCTCTAATACAAGTTCGACGGTTTCATTACCAACAGTAGAAGTACCGTCAACACCAGAAGGACTAACGCCAGCGGAAGCTGCAACCGTTTCATTTCCAACAACGCCAGAGCCAGCTACATTCGTGACAGAAACCGAAATATTTTTAGTAACTGTTACAGTTTCATTGCCAAGAGTTGCCGTTCCCTCTGCGCCAGTCGGGGATACAGAGGCAGTGCCAGTTATGGTTTCATCACCAACCGCAGACGTTGCTTCTGCGCCTGATGGAGAGACGGTAGCGCCACCTGTTGCTGTTTCATCTCCTAGAGTGGATGTTCCTTCTACACCGGACGGAGATGCCGTCGCCGCGCCAGTCGCCGTTTCATTGCCGACAGAAGCCGTTGCCCCTAAACCAGACGGAGCTAGACTGACAGAAGTAGACGCTGTTTCGTTGCCAACTGTGGCAGTGCCAGATACACCTGTGACAGATACGTTCGCTGTACCAACAACAGACTCTTCACCTAAACCACTTGTGCTGGCGGTGCCGGTTACACCTGTGACGGCAGTGCCAGAGGTAATCAACGAGCCTGCATTTGCTACACCTTGACTACCCGTAGGCGAGGATACCGCTCCTCCAGTTACGGTTTCTGCACCGAGACCAGAAGAGGCAGAAACTCCTGTTGCGGATGCAGTAGCGCCAGCGGCAACTGTTTCGTTGCCGAGTGTGGCTGTCCCTTGTGTGCCGTTTACAGAAACAGACGCTGTTCCGGCGACTGTTTCGTTGCCAAGAGCAGACGTGGCGTCTACTCCAGAAACTGAAACATTGATAGAAACGCCGGTTGTAACGGTTTCATTTCCAAGAGCAGACGTGGCATCTACTCCAGAAACTGAAACAGATGCGGAACCGGCAACAGACTCGTTCCCTAAAGAGGTCGTCGCCTCTAAACCAGACGGAGCTAAACTGACAGAGGTGGAGGCTGTTTCATTACCAACTGTAGCAGTGCTAGATACACCCGAAACAGATATGTTTGCTGTGCCGACAACAGATTCGTCGCCTAGACCACTTGTGTTAGCAATACCGGTTACACCTGTGACCGCAGCCCCAGATACAATTATAGAGCCAGCGTTTGCTGTGCCCTGGTTGCCTGTAGGCGAGACTGTCGCCGTACCTGTTACGCTTTCTGCGCCTAAACCAGAAGAAGCTGAAAGACCTGTTGCAGTTGCGGTAGCACCAGCAGCGACAGTCTCGTTGCCAAGGGTGGCTGTCCCTTCTACGCCTGTTGCAGTTGCGGTAGCACCAGCAGCGACAGTTACAGATCCAACAGCAGATGTGGCGGCTACCCCGCTAGCTGAAACGGCTGCGGTGCCAACAATATTTTCATTGCCAACAGAAGTTGAAGATGAAACGCCCGTAACAGCGACGGTGGCCCCTGCAACGACTGTTTCATTGCCAACAGAAGTTGTACCCGCAACGCCAGTTGCGGATACAGTTACATCCGATACCACATCCGAGAAGGCGGTGAAGGAAAACGGGCCGAAACCGAACATGGTCTAGCCCAACGCGATTGCTAGTGCGGTTGCGTCATCGGTGGTTGCTGCGCCTATGTCGGACGCTAGTTCTGATACTGATCTTCCCTCTATTGAGGTTCCGTTTACGCGCAAGAAGTCGTCGTCTGCAACGCCGGATGTAAATACTGGGACGTTGCCGTTGCTGATGCCTGTAGCTGCGACAGCGGCTGTGCCTAGTCCGATATCAGATCGAACCTCCGACGCGCTTCGGCTCTCTAGTCCACTTGCAGTAAATCTAGCAAACTCGTCGTCCGCTACAGAAGAACTGTCAATCTTGACTGCGTTGGTATTGCTAATGCCAAAAGTGAGACTAGCTTGACCACCAATGTCAGATAGCACCTCACTGGTTGACCGACTCTCTAGGCCATTGGCTGTAAAACGTGCGTACTCATCATCTGCTACGGAAGAACTGTCAATCTTAACTGCATTGGTGTTTGATATGCCAAAGGTTAAAGACGCCTGACCGCCAATATCCGACAGCACCTCTGACGTTGATCGACTCTCCAGACCGTTTGCAGTAAATCGTGCGTACTCGTCATCAGCAACCGAACTGCTGTCTATCTTAACCGCGTTTGTATTGCTGATGCCAAAGGTGAGACTAGCTTGACCACCGATGTCAGACAGAACTTCGGATGCAGAACGTCCCTCTATATCTGTTCCGTTTACCCGTAAAAAATCGTCGTCTACAACGCCAGACGTAAACTTTGGTACATTTGTGTTAGATATGCCCGTGTCTAGTACAGCCGCTGTGCCAAGCCCCAGACTTGTCCTCGCCGTAGACCCGGACTCCGCAACGAAGTTACTGCCGTCGCCTACGATGAAGTTGCCATTAGTGACAGCAAGTCCAGCTACGTCTTGTAGCTGCGCGTCCAGTCTGGCGTTGGGTAGGGTGCCAGACCCAATGTTGCTTGCATCAGTGGTGTCAGTTGTAGCGGAAGCTGCCAGAGACGTACCATTTAATGTTATAGCGTCTGCTTCTAACGTGCCGTCTACATCTACGTCACCGGAAATATCAAGACTGGTTGCAGCCACTTCGCCGGTTACGCTTATACCGCCGCTGGCTGTTTCCATCTTTTTGCTGTTGTCGTGGTAAAGTTCGACTGCGCCATTTTTAATGGCGTTAATCATTGTGTCGCCAGCATTAGTTTGCAATTTAATGGATGTGCCGTTTGTTTTTATATTTAAGTTGCCAGCGCCAGTGTCTTGAATGATAGAATTACTGCCATTGTGGAAAATTTCTAAGTCACCGCTGTTGCCAAAAACAGCCTTCGCATCGTCAGCAAACTCTAGCGCATCGTCTGACTTGTCAAAGACGATGTTGTGGTTGTCGCCCGTAAAGGTTACGTCGCCAGTGAACGTACCACCGGCAAGAGGCATGGCCGCTATGTCAGACAGCACTTCCGACGCAGAACGACCTTCGATGGCAGTGCCGTCAACACGAAGAAAGTCGTCATCCGCTACACCGGATGTGAACTTCGGGATGTTTGTGTTAGATATGCCGGTGTCCAGCACCGCCGCTGTACCAAGGCCAAGGCTGGTTCTGGCTGTCGCGCCGGACTCTGCTACAAAGTTGCTGCCATCACCTACAATAAAGTTGCCGTTTGTAACAGCAAGGCCCGCAACATCCTGTAGCTGCTGATCCAGCCTAGCGTTGGCTACAGTGCCGCTGGCAAGGTTACTAGCGTTCAACGCGGTGAGTGCGCTGCCGTTGGCCGCTATGATGTTGCCACTTGCATCGAGGAGGACCGCTTTTTCTGCTGGTTGCGTACAGAAAATACTGCGTGTACCCGCCGACCAGTTGAAGGCGTTATCACTATTGCTAGATTGCAGGATGGTTGTACGCGCAAGAGTAGTGCCGCTGGACGTATAGGTGCCGACACCAACCTCAAAGTCGGTGCCATCGGTGCAGCAGTAATAGGTAGTGTTGGAGTTGCCGATAGAGCCAAACGACTCAAAGCCAGTAACGGCACCGGCCAAAGTATATGTGCCAGTGCCGGTAGTGGTGGTCGTTTCTTTTACGCGATCAGCGAGTACAAGGGCCATAACACCCCACTATTCGATACGGATAATCGCGCTACCTGCGGCTGCTGCTGGAAATGCGATTGTAAAAGTTCCGGCTGTTGAGGTTTTATTGCTAGTGAAATCCAAAACACAAACAGCTTTGTTACTGGCGCTACTGTTGTAGATCAAAGCCCCCATTGCTGTGATCGTAGCCGTGGTAAAACTGATATCGGCGAAGTCAGTAAAACCGGTAGTGCCACCAGAGGTAGGGTCTACGCGAGTCAAACTGCCGCCTCCTGTGGTATAAGAACCACTAGAAGCAACCTCGCCGGTTGTTACCAGAACAGTTGTTGCCGCACCCAACGTAGCTGTAGTGCTAGACTTGCCGCCGCTTCCTTCAGCAAAAAGAGCCAGCTTAAAGGTGCCGCCGCCAGAATTTTTAAAATTGTGTGTACCCTCTAACAGTTCTTTCTTGAAAGAAGTACACATCGCCTGTGTTATAGCCATTAAATCCTCCTTACAAGGTCAGCCATTTCCGAGTTACCAACTTTATCCATCCTATTAGCGATGGTAGAACGCTCCTCTCTACGAGCCATGAGCATATAGTGAAACAATACATGACGAAGATGATTTTGAAAAGCCTCTGCTTGATCACGTATCGCCGGAGGAGCGTTGTCAGAAACCCGCATAATTTTGTCCATAGCAAGATCGACAATTTGTTCTGTGCTATGGCCTCCGTCTTGCGAGGTCATTACGTTTACACTTCCTACGGTAAGAAACCCGCTATTTTGCACTTGGCGGCTCCATGTATGTGACATTTTCTATATCGTGACGCCCTATTACAACAGGCTCTAAATCATCTAACGGTTCTGGCGAACCTACCTCTTCTTCTTGAACAGAAGATACTTCGCTTTTTTTCGTAATCACAAGCGTCCCGTCCACCACTTTTTGAACCAAAGGATCTTCTAGCCTGTGGTAACCGTACAGCTTTTCATCCTCCGGGACGTTTGTGTCTAACAAAGTGGAGTTGGAAGCCACTTGCACACTTATGCCTCTGGACATCGCAACGGCACACCAAAACTCCACACAGCCGCGCCCCGCTTCTGCAAAGTGAATATTTTGTTTGTAACTAAAATCTATGCCAAATAAATGGATGGCACCCACTTTTTCATGAATCGCAAAAGCCAGGGCATAGGCAACGGTATTGTTGAAGTACGGAAATTGAACATCCGTAATAATTTTTTCTAAAGGATACAGTTCAATTTCAGGGACACGTTTGTCTAACTCGCAAGAATATATCGGGCCTTTGTTTGGCGTTCTTAGTAAAAAGTCTTGTGCAACACCTGTTTGCGTACCAGCTTTTATGTCATCCAAAAACCTAGAGGCTGGATCCATCATAAAGGTTCGATTTACATGAAAAATGGCACCAATGCTGTTAATGCCCCACACCTCGTCAAAAGACGCAGAGTTTATTCTGGATCGAACAAAATCAGAATAACTGCCGCCCAAACCAACTATGGCTATTTTTTTGCCTTTTAATTTTTTTGACATGTTTACGTTCGAGGCCGATCCGGCAAACCTCTACGATAGGAGTCGCTGTTTTCTCTCGCTTCTCCTAAATCCTTAAATCGAGTTATCGCTTCAGCAAACTGTTTCTCGTACAACTGAATTATGTCGGGTTCACCCTTCATGTAAACATACGCCTCGTATAACGAGCCGTAAAGCAAGGCATTTGGAGCGTTTGTACTGAGCCAAGTTGTACCGCTGTCTGCACCTGCGGTGAGTGATGCTGGCCTGTAGAAATAGTGAAATTCACAAACGTAATTACTGTCAGGTGTGGGTGCTAGAATCATATTCGTTAAATCAAATCTAGCGTAATATTTTGGTGTGCCGGTAGTAGCTGGGTTAGGAGTATACTCCTGAATGAAGTTAACGTCTTTCTGTAACAGGAATTCTTTCGAGCTACTGTTTGTTATCGATAGCGAAAAGGAAGCCAAAAAGTCCGTTGGCAACAACAAAAAAGCATTGCCGGACGTTGTTGCGCTCGTAGCATTCTTGCGGAAATATTCCAGATCCACTAAGTAAAACAGTCGATCTTCTGCGGCGCGAATGAAGTCGTCGAGATTCGACACAAAGCTAGTTTCTGTGTTGTCTGTGTACTCTTGTATGGCTGTTTTTAGCTGTGCAAAAGTGTACGCCATTTACGCCTCCAAAGTCACCGGCCCGACAGTCGCGACTTCACCGCCGCCGCGCTGACCTCCCGTGGTAGCGGTGCCGGACGAGGCCGAAAAGGTATACAAGTTAGAATCCGTGACAGTAATCGTATAGCCACTGGCACTCTCCAGTGTTGCTTTTGTGAATCCATCAAGCGCCTCCACTTTCCGGAACCTTACAGTATCTCCTGTCGTACGTCCATGCGAAGGTTCTACCACAGTAATAACTGCGCTACTGGCAGAACCAGACAAGAACGGGTTGGCTGGCAACAGTCGAGCGACTGCAACCTCGGTGCGTTGATCTGGGCGTGGGTCATGGATCGCCTGCGGATCTGGCCCCACACTAATTGGCGCTAATTGCGGGTGTTTTGCTTCGTACTCGTCCCTGCCTACTTTGGAACCATTCCACTCGGTAACCATCTCCACCAACCGGTATCTAAATCCGGATCGGTCGGATGTGCCGTATGCATCTTTTCCCGAAGCAAACCTTGCCATTAATTCACTCGTAAATACTGCATGCTCGGTTGCAGTTTCAGTGCAACGCGATCTTCGTCCTCGTCCGCTGCTCGTTGGAACTCTTCTTCGTACACTGATTTTAAAAGCTGCACACGTTCGGGGGCTTTTTTCATAGCCATGTAATACGCGAGACCAGCAACCATGCACGGCAGAAATCGGAAAGGTGCGTCAGTAGTGTTGACCAATGTGTCCGCATCTTCGATGCGCTGCACATAGTAGTACACGATACTGTCGCTAGAACTGTCAGGTGTGGGCCACAGTGTGATCTCTGGCGTGGTCTGCCGGTTGTAAAAGAACTGGCTTGGACGGCCTGTCTGTGACTTGTTGGGCAAATGCAGATACTCGCTGCGTGACATGCGGTCGAGTTGATAGTCCACGCTGCTGCGACGAAGCACAACCTCCAGCAGGTCGGTGTACGTGGCGTTGAAGGCATACGTCGCCGTGCCAGATGTCAGGGACTGCGTTGCTTGCTTTACAGTCCACAAGTTTAGTCCACGATTAGCCCAGTCCGCGAACATAAGATTTAAAGATCGACGAGCCGTACGAGCGTCGTAACCGGTGCGAACTTCAAGACCACACCGTTCGTACGCTTCCTCGATAATGTCTGCTACATCGAGATCAAAATCCCTGGATCCGGAGGTTGCCATTTACTTCTTCTTCTTCCGCATAGCCTTACCGCGTTTTGCCATGACGGGCTTCTTCATCATCATGGACCCACCGCCGCGCATTTTACGCATTGGTTTTTTCATTCCTGGCATAATTCATTTCTCCTCTGCTTTCGCGTTTTAACTAGACGATTATAATCGTCCGGGGTGTAGTTAACATAGTAATCTAGACGTTCCAGCTTTGCACTAGCATTGTCTAGATCGGTAAGGCGTTGCACAAAAATCATGTTCAACCCCCTGTCCTTGAACGATAGCAGCCAAATATCAACAGCCGTTGCAGCCAACCACCCGTTCAATGCGAAACAACCTGCCTCAAGGTCGTCGTAGGTGTATTTTTCTCCATAGTTGCCACACACAACTACTTGGTATGTGTCGTCGAACGTGGCAATTTCTTCGTACACCGCGTCCCAAATGTCACCAACTTCTTCTCGCGTCTTAACCTTCTTGGACAACCATGCGTTTCGAGCGAAAGGACAGAGCGCGTTGCCGTTTACAAACTTGTCCGGCTTGCATAGCTCGTCAAGAATCCAATCTTCAAGTATTCGTACGAGTTGCATTACGAGTCGGCATTGTCATGGCACCGGCAGCTTCCTTGCGCGGCGAACACATAGCGCCCCCGTGCTTGAAACCCGGAACACCTCGGCCTTTCAAGATATCAGACTTAGTGACCTTGCCATCCTTGTTAAGGTCTGGAAACTTTTTAGCCACGTTTCTTTCTCCTTACTGCTTTTACACGCCGGGGCTTGCCGGCTGGTTGACCTAAACGCTTCTTCTGACTAATCCTACTACGCTTTTCAGCCGCCGTCATTTCGGAGGCTGTTTTAGGAGTTTTCGAGGAAACCCTCTTAGTGGGGCGGCAATATGGAGTACCCCGTTTTTCACCTTTGCGACGCCCACATGCCTTACCAGTCCTCTGGTCCTTCCAGTCTTCCTTGAACCACCTTTTAAGCGCGAGGCCACTTTTCGTTTTCCTTACTGCCATTAGAGCCTACCTTGAGTATGTAACACCAACAGGACAACAGAAGCTAAAATACCAGCAAACACAATGAAAAGAAACGTAATGACCGCTACTTCAAAGTGATGTTTACGTTTTTTGATGCGTTCTTCTTCTGCCTCTCGCCTTGCTACTCTAGCCTTTGCTTGGAAACGCTGCCAATCATGCCACAGTCCCGGTCTGCCAAGTATAATCATCATTTGCTTTAGCTCTTCTTCACGCGCTCGTATTTGTTCGAGAGCCATAAATTCTTCAAGATCTGACCCGCCGCCCTTTCTAGCAGCCTTAGCCTGTAGCTTTTCTTTGGCCCCTACAAACTCGGCGATGGCGCTACCCGCAGCAGCTATCTCCTTACCATTCGACACCGCCTGCTTGATCACCGCGAAGGCTGCGTTTGCTGCTGCCAATTCTGCTAACATCAGTACACCTT
>MDTB01201249.1_pt1 | contig 16232 bp, 16 predicted proteins | sample 811161 | NCBI WGS metagenome assembly MDTB01 (sample SAMN05326650, study PRJNA326480) | marine metagenome | isolation source: seawater | place: Mediterranean Sea | collected 2009 | reverse complement strand
GGTGGTACAACACGCTGCTCCTGACGACGCTGACGATGCTTGGGCAGACGGATCAAAGGGTTACCTCAAGTCAGCGCAAGTCGTTGAACTCATGCAAGCCGCAGGTTTCGAGTACGTGGGCGCTAGCGACATCAACGCTAATCCCATGGACGTACCGGGCACTGACGACGTCGTATGGCGACTGCCGCCAACGCTTGCCGGCAGCAAAGACGATGCTGAGCGCGCAGCCGCTATGCAGGCCATTGGCGAATCCAATCGTATGACACTGAAGTTCGTTAAACCCGCCGTCTAGTCTGTACTTGGGTGACAGGAGCAGAGTTACTCTGTTCCTGTTCCACCAACCCTGCGCTTGACCTTCTTTTGTCAGCCGTCAGACTGCGGCCATTTATTTGACGACAGAAAACCTTGACCGAGTTAGACGCCGTTTGGCTTACCCTACAGCTGGCCGCCACCACGACCCTACTACTGCTGCTGGTCGGCACGCCGCTGGCTTGGTGGATCGCGCATAGCCAAAGCCGGCTACGGCCAGTTATCGAGGCGATCACTGCCATGCCATTAGTCATGCCACCAACCGTGATCGGATTTTATTTGTTGCTGCTACTGAGCCCGAACAGCGGACTGGGTGAATTTTGGTTCACAATAACCGGCAGCACTTTGGCTTTTTCGTTCTCTGGCTTAGTCATTGCCTCGATGTTGTATTCCCTGCCTTTCACGGTGCAACCCTTGGTAAACGCCTTTACCAGCATTGATGTTCGGTTACGCGAGGCCGCTGCCACCCTCGGTGCTACGCCAACTGATACCTTTCGCTCGTTAATTCTGCCGTTGAGTAGACGCGGGTTTATCAGCGCCTGTGTACTGACATTCGCTCACACCATCGGCGAGTTCGGCATTGTGTTAATGGTGGGTGGCAACATTCCGGGCGAAACCAGGGTGATTTCAATCGCCATTTATGAGCAAGTCGAGACCCTTAACTACGCTCAAGCGCACATCTTATCTGGCGGGCTAGTGGCTTTATCGTTCGCAGCTCTGTGTACGGTCTACCTGACAAGTGGGCGCTCGCTGTTGCGGCTGAGTTAATGCTCGAAGCAGAAGTAAACCACCGCCTAGGCGACTTCACCCTCGACGTCGATATGAACCTGGACGCTTTGGGCGTTTGCGCAGTCTTCGGCCCCAGCGGTTGTGGAAAAACCACTTTGTTAAAGACCATCGCCGGATTATTACCCGCGCAAGGGCGAATCTACTTCAAAGGTCAATGCTGGCAAGACCAGCATACTTGGGTAAAACCTTACCAGCGCTCGACGGGATTCGTGTTCCAGGACAATCGGTTATTCCCGAATCTGAATGTATCAGGGAATTTGGCGTTTGCGCGCCAACGCGCTGCTGATGGCGGCATAGATTACGAGGATGTGATCGAAACACTGGGCGTGAGGCCGTTATTGCACAGAGCTGTGGCCAAGCTGTCCGGTGGCGAAGCAAAACGCGTCGCCATAGCGCGTACGCTGTTGAGCCAGCCGCGCCTGTTGCTTATGGATGAGCCGCTGAACGGACTGGAGCAAAAGAGTAAACAAGAAATCTTAGGCTATCTGCGCCGTCTGATCCGCCGCTTCGAGCTACCAACTTTATACGTCAGTCACAACATTGAAGAAGTAGCGCGGCTGTGCGATCAGATGTTGGTTATGGATTCCGGGCGCGTCATTGCTCACGGCGACACGGCCACTATGCTGCAAAGCATGAACCAAAGCCGCGACAGTGATCTGGACCCGCTGGGCGCGGTTGTTTACACCACAGTGAGCGCGCATCGTCCAGAATATTCTCTTACCCAGCTCGATCTAGCGGGTCATAGTTTGTATGTACCAATGCAAAGCGAGTTAACCGAAGGCCAAACAATGCAATTATTCTTGCCAGCGCGCGACATTGCGCTGGCCACTACAGAACCCCGAGGCTTGAGCATTCGCAACAGCCTACCCGGTGAAGTGGAAACGCTGCATGACGAGGCAAACAACCGAGTCCGCGTTGCCATTAACGTCGCCGGACAAATGCTGTTTGCACAAATCACTCGTCAAGCAAGCGAGGCACTAAACTTGCACCGCGGTCAGCGAGTCTTTGCGCTGATAAAAAGTGTCGCTCTCGACTGAAACAGGCTAGTCCGCGTTGCGCCAATTGCCATGGAACCCAAACGGGATTCGATGGTCCAAATATGCCGTCGCCAACGGCCCAGCGCTGACATTTTGCGCATCCAGAACAAGCAAGTGACTCGCTTGCCGACTGGCATCGTAAACGTACGCTAATAGGTACCCCTCACCTTCCGCAGCCGCTGCGGATTTCGGCACGAAAATCGGTTCACTAACCGCGCAACCAGCACCGACGTCGTAAACTTCTACCGAGCCGGTGTGATGATCCACCCGCGCCACTTGATTGAAGCCACCGACCTTGGCCACAGGCTTGGAATCAACAGAAAAATAACCATATCGGTAACTCAAACCAGTACGCCGCTCGTCCAAACGCGGAAACTCGCAAACAACATCGTGTAGCTGCTCGCTAACGAAATCGTCTGTCTCACTGCTCATGTTGAACGTCCAACGAGTCAGCTTGGCAAGCGCCTGTTTCGGATCACCAGGGCTACCATCGACCGACGGAAACAGGGGTGCCTGGGGATATTCACAGACATCGCAAATAATGTTGTCGCCGTCTGTATAAGCGTTCATTGGATGAAAAACATAACACGCCTCGCCAACAAACCAGCGCATGTCGTCGACGCTTCCGTGCCGCGGCATAACCCCAATGTGCGTGCCTTTTTCTGGCTCCCAGGCATACACTGGACCGCCAGCAAATGCGCGGTCTAGCGATCCAGTCAGCGGCATGATTGGAAACAGCACATAATCTTTCGTGACCATAAAGTCATGCACCATGGCCGCATAAGGTGCGGTAAACGCCTCACTGCGAATCAGTTGGCCATTGCGATCAACGACATTGAACGTCATCTGCGCAGAAATGCCGCCGTCCGCGTTATAACCAAAGAACAGCATTTCCCCGCTTTCATGATCTATTTTTGGGTGTGCAGTCATTGGTCCTTGCAACTGGCCGGCGTAATCATGGGCGCCGCGAGACTCAAGTGTTAGCGGATCCAACTCAAAAGGCGCATGACCCTCTTCCAACGCCAACAACTTGCCGCCGTGCCAGATAATATTGGTATTGGCGACCCCATCCGTCTCTAAACCAGCGACACTCGGATCCTGATCCAGCGGATTGAAGGGATTAAACAGTGCTCTGCCAGCTTCACGCTCGCGCATCCACTTTTGTGTTCGTACCCAGCGGTTTCTGTACCCGACTCGGCCATCCTGAATATGAAACGCATGCACCATGCCGTCACCCGCAAACCAATGATAAAAGCCACGGGGCGCAAACTGCGGATTCGGGCCATTACGATAGAACGTACCGTTCAGGTCCAGGGGCACATCGCCAACAATCACCATGTCGTGAACATCAGATTCCATTTGGATCGGTGCGAAACCGCCAGTCAAATTAGGGTGCTGGGGAAATGGTTGGGCCATGCGGCGGCTCCTTGTGTAGCTCAGATTTTGTGCGAACGCTTGATTGCGTGGCTACAACAAGTCTACGCCGACCGGACAGTGATCTGAACCAAAAGTCTGTGGCCAAATAAAAGCGTCTTTTACCCGACGATGGGCTGTTTTCGAGGCGAAAACATAATCTATACGCCAACCAACGTTGTCCTCTCTGGCGCCACCAAACTGCCTCCACCAGGTGTAATGATCTGCCTCACCCGGATGTTGATGACGAAAAGTGTCCACCCAACCAGCGTCTTCCCAGCGGCTCAGTTCTTGTCGCTCCGCAGGGAGAAAACCGCTGGATTTTACGTTTGACTTTGGTCTTGCGATGTCTCGTTCGTGATGCGCGGTATTGTAATCACCCACCACAAAGACAGGCCCGCGTTTACGCTGATGTTGGATGCGATCAAAAACCTCGCGATAAAAATCCATCTTGTAGGGCACCCGACTGTTGTCCCGGTCCTTGCCGCTGCCTTTTGGGAAATAAACGCTGGCAACACTTAAACGTCCAAATTGTGCCAGCAAGAAACGCCCTTCATCATCGAAGCGGTCTACACCCAGACTTGCCTCTATACGACTAGGCGGAATGCGACTGTAGATGGCAACGCCGCTGTAACCCGGCCTCTTCGCCGGCGCGAATTCAGCGTGCCAGCCCCTAGGATTTCTGACATTGTCTGGTAGTTGCTCTGGAAAGGCTCGCACCTCTTGCAATGCCATAATGTCGATCTTGCGTCGTTGCAGCACTTGCAAGAAACCCTTTTTCGCACAGGCACGCAGCCCGTTAACGTTCCAACTAACTATTCTCATCTGCTTTTCATCCGAATCCTCACCACGTAATTCGAAACAATCGAAAAACTTAGATAAACGCCTGATGTGCTCAATGAGTTGCCAGACCAGCGGTAGTGATTTGTCGCCAAACGGTATCTACAGCAGAGCATTAACGCCTTAGTAAGACCGCCCAACGAGCTAGGTTCAACACATCGGCTAAGGCTGCTGCCACATAGGTGAATGCTGCGGCACGAAGAATTTTTGCTATCGGCGCCTGCTGCGTCTTCGGCAGGTAATTGCCAGCAGCTAAGATCGGTAACGCTTTGCCAAAACTAGCATCCCATTCCAACGGCAATGTCACTACGTGCAGCAGCATTCGCCCGAGCAAACCCGCCAGGCCTAACGTTACCATCACAGAAAAAGGCACCGGGTGCCGAGTGATTAACCCAATGATTGGCGCCAACCAGATCGCGCCTGCACTGATGCGCGCTAAACGATCAGCAACCGTCACTAAAGCGGTTCGCGCCAATAGACGCTTGTCGCCCTGGTGATGCTGAACCGCGTGACCGACCTCATGGGCAGCGACCGCAATAGCGGTCAACGACCGACCATCGTAGTTTTGCTGGCTCAGCCGCACCTTGCGCTCGCTGGGATCGTAGTGATCGCCGATCTCGGTGACCTCCACTGCGACCCCGTCAAGCTCCAGTTGTTTGACTAGGTGGTTGGCGAGTTCGCCTCCGGTACCAGGCATAGCGTCCAGGTCTGTGCCGTAACGATTCATCACCCATCGAACCCATAAGTTTGGTCCAAACACCAAAGCTAATACTGCTGCTACCAACAAGATCATTCGTCTTTACCACTGACCGCTAAAAAACTGGCTTAGTACCCTGTGCTTTCCCGCTGCTGCTCTTGACCGCCACGAGCTGCCGCGAGTTCCTTCACCGCGTTTTTCATCATGTGCCCGGAGTCGCTGCCCAAGGTCACAAAATTACATCCCAATGCCAAGTACTTCTGGGTGTACTCAATACCACCAGTATGAATGCCCACTGCCACGTTGTGTTTTTTGCACAAGCCGATCAACCGCTTAACTTCTTCTAGGTGCTCCGGTTGCGGCTGATCACCCATAGCCGGCAAGCCCATGGAAAGAGCCAAATCAGCAGGACCAATATAGATGCCATCGAGCCCAGGTGTGGTAATGATCTCTTCAGCTTTCTCGCGGCCCTCTGCGGTTTCGATCATTGCTATGCACGCGATTTGGTTGTTCGCCTCCACCGCATACCCACGCCCACCGTATAAGGCGCCTCGGATTGGCCCAAAGGAGCGAAAACCTTCCGGAGGGTAGCGGCAGGCCATAACCGCATGCTCCGCTTCTTCGCGATTGTTCACCATCGGCACAATCACCCCATAAGCGCCGGCATCCAGCACTTTCATGATTTCATAAGGTTCATTCCATGGCACCCGCACAATCGGTACCGCGTCAGAAGTAGAGATCGCTGGCAACATGTTGACTAAATCGGTGTAGTCAATCAGGCCATGCTGCAAATCGACACAAACCCAGTCGAAACCCAGACGCGACATAGCCTCTGCTGAATACGCGTTGGCTAGACTTAACCAACAGCCGATTGTTTGCTCATCCGCGCGCCATGCGCTAAGCGCCTTGTTCTCCCTCATGTCAGTCCTTACTATTTGGCTCCTGTCGGTTAACTGTACGTCAAATTCATGTCGCGCAGCAGCCCCTCTGAAGCAACCCTTCAATTGGCACTGTCGCGGCACAACTTAAACAGCCACTAGGGGCGTCGAATCAACACATTGAGTCAACAATTTAGTGAGCTGGAACAAGCCAGTCGTGAGCTAGTTGGCTTGCTGGATGAAGCTGACGAAAAATACTGGAAGTTCATGATTGAACGTGCGCTACCAAAGGTAAACGCTCACGAACTAGCAGGCGCTACCCTGATTCTCGGCTGCTACGGTGGTATAGATACTTTCTCGGACCTGATCATAGGTAAGCGTTTTGAGTCCGCACAACCCCTCAAATACCAAAATCTGAATGCGCGCCTGATGCATTTACGCACCCGCACCTTCGAAGCTGCGCGACGCATCGCGGCACGGCAAGTTTGGTAATGTGGCTTCGGGTTCGATCATGCCTATCATAATCGCTATACAACTGACTCTGCTCGCGACTGCAGCGCTACTTGCAGACACACGATGCGCGCCGCATCAGTTAAACCCGCCAAACTAGAGAGAGGAAGAACAAATGGAATTGTGGACAGCAGCAACCCCTAACGGCTGGAAAGTCAGCATCATGCTGGAAGAGCTTAAAGAGGCCGGCGTCCAGCTACCGAAGGTGCAGGTGAAGAACATTAATCTTGCCAAAGGAGAACAATTCTCAACGGAGTTTACGCAGCAAAATCTGAATCAAAAGATTCCAGTGTTGATCGATGAAGATCGCAGCATCATGGAAAGCTGTGCGATTTTGCACTACCTCGCCGAAAAGTTTCCAACGTCCTTGTTGCCTCACACCGATGAGCGCTGGGATATATTGCCCTGGGTTTACTGGCAAGCCGCCAACGTTGGGCCGAACTTCGGTAACAAACTCAGCTACACCCGCTACCTGGACGCCGTCCCAGCGGAGCAAAAACAGCACCCCTTGGAGCGATTTAATAAAGAGGCATTGCGCCTAAGCGCCGTCCTGGCAAGACAACTGGGTGATAATCCGTGGATTTGCGGCTCGCGCTTTAGCATCGCCGATATTGCGGTTTATCCATGGCTGCGCGGCTGGAAGTGGAGCAAAGTTGACATTACTGAGCACCCAAATGTCTTAGCTTGGGTTCAGCGCGTTCGTGCCCGCCCTGCCGTTGAGCGCGGAATTGCTTACGGTGTCCCAAAAGACGAGATTGACCAATGGAGTGAAGCGCGCAAGGCCCAGTATCGCAGCAGCGGCTCCAGCATCGCCGACAACACCGCACTCAAAAGCGACCTCTAACAATCCAAGCAGGCTAACTCGCGCATTACAGTCGGCTGAAGTCCGGTGCGCGTTTTTCGCGAAACGCATGGACCGCCTCAACGTTGGCAGCGCCGCCGCGTAGAGTGGCCATGGCGACACCTTCCATTTCGTCGGCCTCACGCAATGCGTCTCTGCGTGGTGCCATTAACAGCTCTTTAGTCGTCATCAGCGACACCAGTGGCTGAGCGGCCAAAATTTGCGCATGCTCCATGGTGACCGGCAACAAATCTTCATCAGCTACCGTCGCATACGATAAGCCAAGGCGTGCACAGGCGTCCGCGTCAAACCATTCAGAACTCATGAGCATCCAAGACGCTGCCTGATGACCGAGCAAATGAGGGAAGGTAATCGAACTGCCCGCTTCAACGGTCAGCCCGAGTGCAGAAAATGGACACCGCAAGCGCGCGCTCGCCGCCATGAACACCATATCTACAAGACCGCAAATAGTGCACCCAAAACCAATGCCAAGGCCGTTAACAGCAAGCAAAATAGGTTTCGGGAATTCTAGCAAAGCCTCATACAGGCCGGCAAAGCCATGTTTCGGCGGTGTGTCAGTGGCTTCATTCGATGCCAAGTCCAATCCTGCACTAAACGCACGTCCGGCTCCTGTGATGATGACGACTTTGATCGCATCGTCTTCTGCCGCGACCAACAACGCCTCAGCCAGGGCGTCAAACATCGTAGTGTTGAAGGCATTTAGCGCCTCTGGCCGATTTAAGGTCAACGTGCGTACAAAACCTGCGTCTGCGACTGTGATCATGCTACTCCTCCTGCTGCCCCGCGATTGTACTCTGGAAACAGCCGCTGAGTAGGCCGCGCGTAGCGTACTGGAGTCACCAATACACGGCTCAGCACGCATCTGGTCGACGCGGGCGCTGAAGATCGCAACAACGGATTTGCCGGAGACAGCTACGGACGAAACAAAAAAACAGGCTCGCACGTGACTAAGTGGTGGTTATCACGCACGAGCCTGCGTTGGCACGTACTGCGAAGGACGCACCAACACCAGCGCCGACTGCTAAGAGGAGGCCAGCCGACGATACTTAAACGATATATATACTATCGCTATTTAGGCGTTCAAAAATATCATACTCATCACCGCTCACCAAGGCTAACCTTTGGTATATGCCAACACGCCCGCAACCCATGTCTTTGCGCATTCGGCGCGCACGCAAAAACAGTCGACTTACTCAGGAAGTGGTTGCCGAGCGCGTGGGCGTTACTCGTGGTGCTATGGGCCACTGGGAACAGGGTGTGACGCTGCCCAGTACCAACCATCTGCGCACCCTAGCAAGGGTACTAAATGTGCCCTTAGACTGGCTTGCGAACGGCGGGCCGAACCCCTTTGAGACAACCGCCGGCCTGCAAAAACACAGTAAATTTGCTGGTATCGCGGAACCTAAGGGGCGCTACCAGACCCCGGCAGAGACCTTCGATAAAGAAACCTTGCAGGCAGCGCGCAAATATTACCGCTTACCAAAAAAGCAACGCAAATTGGTGCGCGATCTATTGGACCAATTGCTGCCGAACTGACGGCGAAAACACCACGCGATTTGACTCTGCAACAACACAACGGGCGCTACTTAAAGCGCTAGATAGACCAGATGATTTCGCCACTTTCGTTCACCAAAAGTGGATACCTCAGCTATCGCTATTCAGCCAGCGCAATGTTTCAGCAAATAATGCACCGCCTTGCCGCAAGTTATGCCCGCCGGTGCCGAATTCGAATCGATGTGTATACCCTGCGAAAGCCAATGCCGCGGCCATTTGTTGATTCGCCAGAACCCAACTACCAGTTACGATGTCGGCATCTAACGCGCCACTCTGCAGGAACACTTGTATGGGTTTTCTTGGCGTACTGCGAATCAGATAGGGGTAGTTATGAGCACCACGAATGTTGGTGAACGACCCGCAATGACTAATCACTCGGCCAAAATGTTCGGGGCCGTGCCAACCTGCGTTGAAAGCGCAAATACCACCACTGGATATCCCGCAAATGGTTCGTGCTGCCGGGTCGTTACTCAATCGAAGATCCAATTCGTTCGTAACAAACGGTAAGATCTCATCTGTCAAAAAGCGTAAATACGCATCGTGGCAGCTGTCGTATTCAACGCTGCGTTGCTGCATCGCCAGCGGATCAGGGCGCTGCCCCGCCCCTGGCAATTCAACACCTGGCGGCAAACCCGGGTTAATAAAGACCCCCACGGTCGCTGGCAATTCGCCATCATGGATCAGGTTGTCCAATACAGTGGTCGCACGCACCGCACCACTTCGCGACAAGTAGCCCGGGCCATCATTAAACACCATCAAGTTATGCGGTTCCTGGATATCTGCACCGCTGGATCTGTATACCCAGATATCTCGACGCGTCCCCGCATAAACCTTGCTTTGATCCCAGTTTTTGAATCGCACTACCTGCCCTTGCGCAACCTCGTCACGCACATAGGCCTCAGCGCAGGGGTGATAATGCACATCGCCTGGAGTGTCTAAGACTCGCAGGATTTCCGCATTGGAGCGGCCGTTCACCGCGAAGTCTTGAGCGTGTAGATCGCCCCAGGCCTGATCAAGTCCATGCCGCTTAAACGTTTCGATATCCATAGCCAGCTACTCCACTATTGCCTGGTAGACCCGGGCGCGTAGTTCCCGGCGAATCGGATAGGTTGATGACGGCATCAGCTGAGTAAAAAACACCACGAACATATCTTCGGTTGGGTCGATCCAGAAAAATGTACTGGCAGCACCGCCCCAATGATGCTCGCCTGTGGAGGTGATGATGGACGCCTTTACCGGGTCTATTACTACTGCGAAGCCGAGTCCGAAACCAACGCCGTCATAACTGGTCTCGCTCCATACCGGTTGCCCCATGGCGGCCATGTCTTTGCCGTCGGGCAACTGATTCATTCGCATGTATCTCACCGTCGTGGGACTTAGCAGGCGCTCGCCATTGAGTTCACCACCGTTCAATAACATCTGACAGAACCTCGCATAATCGCCGATACTGCCGGTCAGACCACCACCACCCGAGCACAACGTTGGTGGCTTGTGGTAAGCGCTTTTTGTCGATGACTCCATTAATTCTAAGCCACCACGGGCTTGCTCGGTAGTCGACGCGGTTGTACGACCTACCGAACTCATGTCACCGCCACCGAGTGGTGCGTACAACGCCGCAAAGCGCTGCTGATTGGCCGGCGCTACGCTAAACCCTGTTTCCAGCATTTCCAGCGGCAGAAATATTCGATGGTAGAAAAAATCCGCAAGACTTTGACCAGACCAAATCTCGACGAGTCGGCCCAGCACATCTGTGGCGACGCTGTAATTCCACTGACTACCGGGCTGACACAGTAACGGTACCGATGCCAGTTGCTCGACCCACTGCGCCAAATTCTCGGCTTTGCCCGGAAACTCCAAACGCTTAGCCCGATATTGAGCATCAACCACGTTGGCGTTCATAAAGCCGTAGGTTAGCCCGGCCGTGTGCGTAAACAGATGCTTTACTAGCATCGGAGTTTGCTGCGCTGCGACTTCTTGTAACGAATGATTGCCGCCCTTCCAAACTGGCGTATCTGCGAACTCTGGTAGGTATTTGGCGACAGGGTCATCAAGCTGATAACAACCTTGTTCGTAGAGCATCATCGCCGCTACCGAGGTAATCGGTTTGCTCATCGAAAAAATACGAACAAGCGTGTCTTCGGTAAAGGGTTTTGCCTGTTCAACGTCCGCCAAGCCCGCCGTTTCAAAGTAACCAATATCGCCATGTCTGCCGATCAGCACGCTCGCACCCGCTAACCGCTGACTTGCCACTTGTTGTTGCAGCCAATCGGTGACGCGATCTAAGCGCGGTTCTGACATTCCAATTCGAGACGGATGAACGCGCTCCAGCATTAACATTCTCCTATCTGTTCAAGCCTTATTGGCGTCAAAGTTTAATCTACGATCAAAGGCCAAGCACAAGAACCCATCAATCCGGTGGACGCTCAGCAATGATTTCGTCATCGAGTAACTGTTGGGTTTCAGCTGCGGACAGGCCCAGCCATTGCTGCAGAATGCTTTGACTGTGCGAACCCAAGGCTGGGCAAGCTGTCCAATCCTCCTGGGATAGTCCGCTCATATGAATCGGATTACCCGGAATCGGCGTGTCATGGCGCTCATAGTTGACAAAAAACCGGCGCGCCAGCGCTTGGGGTTCTGCCAACATGTCTGGCGCGGTAGCAACCGGTCCAGCGGCAACACCCACGCTCTGCAACTGCTCTGCAGCGGCGTCTTTATCAACCTCACGGCTCCAATCGCGGATGGCCGCGTCAATGCGCCGAGAGTGCTCAACGCGTTGTTCGAAGTTCCATTCAGAAGCTAGGTCGGCATTTAATAATTTCGTTAATCCGACCCATGCACATTGATCCTGACAGGCGATTGCCAGCCAATCTGCATCATCATTGTTGCCGCGGGGCCGACAGGGGTAGATACCGTGAGGGGACATTTGTGGATGGGCATTACCCATGGACTCAAGCACGCTGCCGCGCTGTTGCTCTATCAACCACGGTCCATTGAAAGACACACCGCATTCGTGCAGCGACAACTCAACTCGGCTGCCTTTACCAGTGCGTTGGCGCTGCCGTAGTGCCGTGAGCAGAGCGGTGGTTGCGGTCGTACCTGCAATCGGGTCCATTAACGCAATGGCACTGTTCCGAGGTTCCGCTGGGCTGTAACCAAGCATTTGCCCCAACCCGGTCATGGGTTCCACAGTAGGGCCGAAGGCGACCCAGTCTTGGTACGGGCCATGGCTTCCATAACCGGGCATAGTGACGTAGATCAGCTTTGGGTTGTGCGCCTGCAACACGTCGTAACCTAAGTCCATGGACGGCATCGCCCGAGCACTAAAGTTCTCAATAACCACATCCGCAACCGCCACTAACCGCAACAGTAGCGCTCGCCCCTCGGCTTGTTTCAGGTCCAGGCTTACGCTTTTTGCGTTGCGTGCCAGTTTTACGAAAGCGGCGTTATTATTCCAAGGTTCTGGCCCAGGCTCGCCACCTAGCCAACCCGCAATGGGTTGAATGCTCGCGACGCTAGGACCACGTCCGAGCGCGCGCTCAATCTTGACCACCTGCGCTCCTAAATCGCCAAAGATTCGGGTTGCTAGCGGTCCGGCCCAGACGTGGGTTAAGTCGAGTATTCGCACACCATTCAAAGGCCCTGCGACCTGATCTGCCATGCTCACTGCGACCCCTCACCGTCTAGGTTGTGCAGTTGGCTTGCCACTCGTCGCTTGCCATCAATGCAAAAGCCCAAACCAGGCACTTGATACGTCTGACCATCGGTATCGCCGACGGTTTGCCAAAATCCTCTCTCGGCTAGATGTTGATCCTGTAACACTTCATCGAGGGTCAACACCACCCCCGCTGGTACCCGCGCTTTGGTAGCACGAGCACGCACGTCAGCTTTACTCAAGGACGCAAGGGCTTGAGCGATTATTTGATGCAGTTCGTCACGGTGCTGCATGCGCAAATCGTTATCCATAAAACGCGGATCAATAATCAATTCTGGCACGCCAATAAAGGTTGTCATCGCATCCCAAAAAGTGGGTACCGTATTGATGTACACCCAGCCGTCCGCACAGGCAAAAAGATTACTCGGCACCACCCAATAAAAATCTGACCCATGCCGCGATCGAATGCGTTTTGCGCAACTCCACATTACTGTGGTGAACTGACTCAGTGCCAACAGACACTCGTACAAACTAATATCGATCAGATTCGACTCGCCAGCAAAACGGCAGCCACTCGCAGCGGTGTAAGCAAATTGACCACCCTGAAACTCCACATAGTGTCCTGGCAAAGACAATGGCTCGCGACCAGCATCGCCGATCAGTTGGGTGTAGCCACCCATGGCCAACAACGTGCTTGACGTTGCCCGCCAATCGCACTTAGGTCCTGTTAATCCAAAAGGTGTGATCACCACCTTCACTGGCGTCGGCCAATCAGCAAAGCCTAGTGCGTTCGCCGCCGTCGCCGTTGCGGCTTCAATAACGACGACGTCCGCCGTTGCCGCCAGTTCGGTCAGGCGTTCTGGACTCGCCTGAACACGCCGCTTATCCGCATGCAAAAACAGCGACATAGACTCTTCGCTAGACCAGGCAGGCGGTTGAGCAATTTCTACCCGTGTTACCCGATGGCCGGTTTGGGCAAATAAACGCCCACAAAAACCAGCACTGTAACCGCCTATTTCCAGTATGTGGTCAGACATTAGCGAACGCGGCTACTAATAGTGATCAGGACAGTGCGGTGCGAATCGGGTACGCAGCATTTGATCGAAACGCGCCAACGCAGTTTCATCGGTAACATCAATCAACCGTGCGTTGGCTAAATGCCGAGCGCTACTATGGCCACTGTACAGACTGCTCAGCGCACGTATCGAAACAGTTACATCTGCAGCACCGTGCGTAGTTATGACCTCAGCACCCTCAGGTCCATACTCGACCCGCCAACTGCCTACATTCCAGGGCGCCAGATCGTCTTCTGCGATGCGCAACACCAAGCTGCCTTCGACATCGTAACCGCGCTGCGCCAGCGCCGCTGGCGCATCAACCAAACGCCACCATGTGCCTTCCAAGTCATGCGTATGCAACATTCTCGGCTCAACAAAAATATCGGGAGCGGGGTCATCAACGGGCGCAGTATTCCATACCACTCTGCCCACTAGGTCATGGCGTGCCAGGTATCGCCACAATGCCGTGTACGCGGTCTTGTCTAACCATGCAAAATCGCGAACGCGGATTTCTTGGCCACGTGATTTGTGCGCAACACGATGCGCGCGGAGGGTATAAACCAAGTAACCCGTAGGCGCCGTTTGTGAACCAACCACGGCTACATAGACGGGTCCATCTTCCGTCGGCGGCGCTAGCACATTGTTCAACCAAAGACTTTTGCTGCGATGTAAGTAGCCGGTGCGCTGGGCAATAAATTCTTTATAAATTTGACGCACTGCGTCCAACGCCTCGACACCATCAAAACGCTGCACGATTGGCTCTTCGCCCTGGTCCAGCAGGTTGATATCCGACGTATCCACATTGTACTCGCGCAAACCGCCGGCTGGTGCGAAGCCGTAGCGCTGGTAGATCGCGGCTTGCGAAGCCCATAACCCAGCGACACTCTGCCCACGCTCGCGCTGCTGCGCAAAAGCACGAGTAATGATTTGGCGAACTAGCCCGCGGCGCCGGTACTCCGGACGAGTACCGACGGTAGAAATACCCGCCATCGCGACGCCACGGCCATTGACTCGCGTGGTAAATGGAAAGGCGCTAAACGATGTCGCCATGGTCGCTTGGCCATCCGCTTGAATCCGCTCGGGATCGAAAGCGCAAAGCGTCCACTCTGGCCTGGTGCCGGTAGCCACTTTATTGTTCGGTCCATCGCCAAACGCACCGCCATACGAGTAGGCTCCCATCAGACCCAGTTGGCCCATTTCTTGGGCCGTCGCTGGGCGAATATCAAAGGTCATCGCGAGTCTTTGGTCTTTCGCAGCGCCGCCTAATCGCTGGCCTGAGCGGCCAGTGCCTCACGTTCTAGCAGCCGCGCCCCACGCAAAATATTGCCCATGGCGTAGTTACCTTCATGACAGGCATATTCGTAGACCTTATCTGTACTCGACTTCCAAACATATTCTCCACTCCATGGTTTGGTCCAAGCAGTTGGATCATTAACCGTGAAGTTGTATAGCAGATTGCCATTCTCTAACTTGGTAAAACGCTCGGTTAGATGCAGATTTTCATCACCGCCGTAAAGGCCGGTTTCTTGCTTAAAGTTCTTAGATTCTACAACCAGCGTATCGCCTTCCCAACGACCAACAGAATCGCCTAGCCATTTGCGATTCACTTCCGGGCCGTGCTCGCTGTTGAGGCGGATGATGCGCGCGTCGTGCACCATCTCTAGCAAAATCATAACGTGTTCATCAGTCTGAACGATGCGCTTAAAATTGTTATATAGGCCGGGCATGCTCGGTGGCCCAGCGCTGAATCCAAGTAGACAGCGTTCCGCTAAGGCAACGTCTTCTGGTCCATCAAATGGGCCGGGGCCATCAGATTCCAGCCACGACGCGGTTCCATCGTTTTGGTAAGCAAACGAACTGAAGTTGTCCGCGATCTTCCTCATGCCAGCCGGGGTCATTGGCGGTCTGCGGCCATTCGGCGGATCATAAATGATCGATGTTCTGATCTTTCCGTTGACCTCAGATACGCCGCTGCCGGGGTCCACCCAAAATGAATTGTATCCGCCTACACCGCCCGCACCGTATGCCTGCTGACCGTCGCCACCGGCTTGCGGCGCGCCACGATTCGGATCGCTGATCTCATTGGCATCGTTTTGTGTGAACGGATGCGCCTTGAGCAGCATGTCAGCCTCTTCTCGACTCATAAATTGCTTATCACCAAAAGCCTCTGGTCGCTCCTCTGGCGTCAGCGTGCCGCTGTCATACGTCCCGGTTAAATCTGGGTGTCCGGCGGCTGTGCGCTTAATCTCCGCCACCGCAACGCCGGTCGTCGTGAGCAAACTTACGCTCACCAAAGTAAACAGAATCCGTCTCAAATTCATAATCCCTCCCAATTCGTTTCATCTGATCCACCAAGACCCGATAGCTTCGCGCAAAATACGCGCAATGCCAACGGCCAGAACGCCAAGATTTGCCGCTGGCGACACATTCAAATTAATATGTTCCGCGTATACAGAGGAGATATCAGCCAATGCTTTCCTACCGCCACCTAGCCGTTTGTGTGGGTTTATTAATCCCAGCAACAATGACTTTTGCGAATCAATACCAGCAAGCAGCGGAGCAAACCCCGCCAAGTTGGATTTACGAGCTGCGCACTTACACCAGCCATCCAGGCAAACTTGACGCGCTGGAGG
>MDTB01141757.1_pt1 | contig 16232 bp, 16 predicted proteins | sample 811161 | NCBI WGS metagenome assembly MDTB01 (sample SAMN05326650, study PRJNA326480) | marine metagenome | isolation source: seawater | place: Mediterranean Sea | collected 2009 | reverse complement strand
ATTAAGATTTCTAAGGGCAGTCCCATTCTCCAATAATCAGTAAATTTATAATTTCCAGGACCCATCACAACAGTGTTACATTGATGACCTATAGGAGTTAAGAAAGCGCAACTAGCTCCAACAGCTACTACCATTAGAAAAGCATTAACATCATAGCCAAGACTTAGAGCAAGCTGATAAGATATGGGCGCCATAATTACTGCAGTGGCAGCATTATTTATAATATCTGAAACAGCCATAGTAATTATCAAAATAACTATTAAGATCCAGGCTTGATTTAGATTTTCTGCAATCGGCATTATATTTAAAACTAGTAAATCGGTTAGCCCAGTTGTTTGCATTGCAAAACCAATTGGTATCATAGCTGCAAGCATAATAACTATTGGCCATTCAATCGATCTGTAAAAGTTAGCATCTATAATCTTAATTCTTGCAAAGCATAAAACGCATAAAAAAAAGGCTATAGTTGGCGTTAAAATATTGAATGCAACAACTATTATTGAGCTTATAAACAAAATTAGACCTTTTAACAGTCTACTCCGGCTAGATATAACTTCAATATCTCTTTCTCTTACAGGCATTAATCCTAAATGCTTAATTTTTTTAGAAACTTCTTCATCGTCAATATCTCTAACACCCAAAAGTAAAACATCACCGGCTTTAAATGTTTCTCTTGATAGTCTAGTTCGATATTTCATACCTTTACGCCACAGTCCTAATAGGTTTAGTTCTTCAAATGCTTGCTTTTTAAAAAAATCATACTTCCTACCAATTAGTCTTGAACCAGGAGTTATTAGCACTTCAATCTCTTCGAGGTCACCCTCATCAAATGAATGTAATTCTTCAGGAATGGAGAAATCGAAAAGATTTAAAATGTTTCCAATTTCATCTGGAGGACTCTTAAGAACTAAAATTTGACCCTCTTTAATACGCATATTATTTTTTACTTTCTTTACTGATCCTGTTTCTGAAATTACACCCAGTATTTCTATGTCTTCACCTGCTTGTTTTTTAAACTTATAAAGCGTTAAACCAACAGATGAGCTACCTTCATTAACCAATACTTCAAATAGATAGCCTTTCATATTAATCAATGGCTCGTTGCTTGGTATTGCCCTAAGAAATATTAATTTATTACCAATAAATGCAACAAATAAAATTCCAAATATAGTTATCGCAAGCCCAACTTTAGAAAAATCAAAAAAATTGAATCCTGAACCAGTTTCTTCATATAAAAACTGAGAAATGATAATATTTGGCGGTGTGCCTATCAAAGTATTCATTCCACCTAAAATACATGCAAAAGCCAAAGGCATTAGAAATTTTGCAGGATGCCATTCCATTTTTTGACATACGCTAACAGTTATTGGAAGCAGTATTGCCATAGCGCCAATATTGTTAATAAAAGATGATAACAATGCTGCAATGCCTAATAAGAATAATAAAAACTGTATTTCTGTAAATTTACTACCTGATAATATTTTACCTGCCAATGCTGACAGACCAGCATTTTTAAGGCCATGACTAATTATTAAAACTAGCGCAACTGTCATAACTGCAGGATTAGAAAAACCCATCAAGGCATTATCTGCACTAATAATATCAACGTCTGGAATTGTGCTAACTGCTACTAAAAAAACCAGCGCACCAACTGCTAGAGCATCATATCTATATTTCCCCCATATAAACAAGCCTAATAATATTACAATTGTTGAAGATAAAATTAATTGTTCGATCATCTATCTAAAATCTATTCAGGCATAGACTCCACATAGAGAGAAGTTGAAGGATATGCAAAATCAGAACCATTTTCTTTAACAATATTCATTATATTAAAGATCAACTTTTCTTTTAATGTGTTGAATGATGCAAAACCCATTTTTGGAGCATAGGCAACTATTAGAACATCTATTGAACTAGCTCCTAGCTCAACAATTCTAATAACAGGATCAAAATTCCCATCATTTAGAAAGTCTTTATCATCAATTATAAATTGTTTAATTTGATCTCTTATAGACTCAAGTTGAACTACTGATGTTGAATATACTAGATTGATTTTCCAGTTTATTCTTCTATGTTCCATTTCTCCATGATTTGTTACTTTGACATCAGAAAGATCTTTATTAGGTATTAACATTGGAGCACTATCAAAATTTCTTACAACAGTTGATCTAAAACCAATAGTTTCTACAATGCCATGGATAGTTCCTGCTTCAATTCTATCTCCAGGTTGAAACTTGCCTTCGCCAATTATAAGAATCCCTGAAATTAGATTTTTAAAGAAGTCTTGAGCGCCCAATGCAACAGCTACTGAAAATAAACCAAGACCAGCAACCAGAGGACCAATTTGAATTCCAAAAATATCCAATATAATTGCTATACCGACCACCCATACAACGAATCTAGCAGCTCTTTCTAGCCACATCTGCATTGATAAAGTTAACCAAGAACTTGTTGATAGTGCTTCAAATATAGGTTTTACGCTATTAGATAAGGCACTAAAAATTGTAAATACTACAAAAGACTTAACTACACTATCAGCAATATCACTGATTAGACCTGATAATGGAAGAATAAGAGTGCAAATATATAATGCTATAGTTATAGGTATTAATCCTAATGGTCTTTTAAGAGCATTCAGAATTTCATCATCAATTTCTGATTCAGTTTTATTAGCTAGTTTAGATAGCGCATTTAAGATTACAGAAATAAGAAATCCTCTGAATAAAAATGCTACTAAGAGAACAATTAAAGACGTAATTATAGAACCAAGGTCAATACCTAGAAAGCCTCTATTCCAAACATCATTAACAAGATTAATAAAATTTTCCATTATGTTATTTTAAATCGTTTTCATTTTAAAGAAAGCAAAAAAGAGTTAATTATTTACTAATACGGTCCTTAATAAAATACGGTAAATATATTAGGCAGAAAACCGCTATTGCTAGTGGAGTTGTATAAAACAGACTATGTGGCGGGTCCGGAAACATATCCATTAGGGATGCACCATCTGGTTTTGCTTGCAGATACCAAAAATTAGCAGGCTCTCCAAGTAAATCATTAATTAAATAAATATTTGGTAATAGAATAAATGCAGTTATAACCGAGACATTTAATATATCTTTTGTATAAGGACGATTGCCCAATGCAACAGTAGCATATAAAACACCAACAATAATCATTCCATGACCAATCATAAAAAATATGTAATCTAAGTCATAATGAGAAATATCAGGAGTTAAAATAGCCATTGAAGCACCAGCTAAACCCCAAAAGAAAGCACACAAGTAAAGTATTCGAGGGCCACCTAGGAGAAACCATATCAAAAAAATCTCTGATAAGTCACACATATGAAGAGGGATAGTTTCTCTCCAATCATAAGGAGTGGCTAATAAATATAAATCCTTATATGGAGAAATAATGACATGCGCTGCAATAATGCCTGCTAGCACCTTGTTCATTAATGATTTTTGTTCACGCGACTTATTTTTATAAAAATTAGGCAATAAAATAGATGCAAGAATAACTGAAGCAATAGTAATTAAATGAACTGTGCTAAAGATTTCAAAAGGCGTACCAAACATAAGCTAAGCTCTCCCTATTAGTTTATGAAACAATTATATAGTTAATTAAGTTCCTTTATTATGTCATTTTCGAAACTATCCAGCAAAACTTGTTCAGTTAAGATTGCTGGTAAAACTGAAGGCTTGCCCATTCCAGGTTTCCAGAAAATATATAATGGAACGCCATTTCTATTATAAGATTCTAGCGCTTTGAGAATATCAGAGTTTTTATTAGTCCAATCAGCAACGATATATTCGATGTTATTTTGTTTTAGGTATTCTTTTATTTTTGGTCTCGATAAAGCAATTTTGTCATTAGCCTGACAGGTAATACACCAAGCAGCAGTAAAGTTAATCAAATAAGCTTGATCGCCTTCTTGATATTCTTTTTCAACACCAGGAGACCAAATTTTATAATTTGAATATTTTGATTGAGATGAGTTATCTAAAGATAGATCCCCATCAAATGAAATAATTTGCTGACCTTCGTAAATAATTACACCAAGAATTAATAGCCATATAATTAATTTTTTAACATTACTATGTAATTGAATTATTATCCAAAATAAAACTGAAATAATAAGTAATGATATTAAAAGTCCTATCATTAGGTCAGTGTTTGTTTGTAAGCCAAAAACCCAAATCAACCATAAAGAAGTTCCAAACATAGGAAATGCAAAAAACTCTTTTAATGTAACCATCCATTGCCCAGGTTTTGGTAGTTTATTAATAAGTCCTGGCGATAGTGATAATACAAGGTAGGGCGCTGCAAATCCAAGACCTAACGATGCAAAGATCGGCATCGTGACTCCGGATGGCTGGATTAGGGCATATCCAAGAGCCGCTCCCATAAAAGGAGCAGTGCATGGAGATGCAACTATTACAGCTAAAACACCTGTTAAAAATGATCCTGAAACTTTATCAGACCCAACCCCACCAAGCTTTGTAAGTGAATTACCAATGTTAATATCTGTTAATAATATTATTCCAATTACAAACATTAAAATACTTAATATGCCTACTATGACTGGTGATTGAAGTTGAAAACCCCATCCTAAATAATTACCTGCTTGTTTTAGTGCAATAAGAGCTATACCTATCGATATAAAGGAAATCAAAACACCTAAACAGAAAGATAATGCATGAAGTCTTATCTTTGCTTTTGATTCATTTCCAAGAGATACAAAACTTAAGATTTTCAAGGATATTATTGGAAAAACACACGGCATTAAATTAAGTATTAAGCCACCAATGAATGCAAATAGAAGTGCTTGTAAAAAATTAATAGAAGATTTTGACGTAGAGTTATTTTCTAGATTTGTTTCAACAAGATAGTTCTCTTTATTATTTATAGATAAAACACCATCAAGGTTATTGAATTCCTCGTGGTTGCTAGCTAGTGGGATTTGTAAAAGCCAATTGTTTTTTTCTTTTTTTAATATTTGTTTGGCTGCATGATCTACTATATTTTGATTATTAATATAGAAATAAAAAGATTCTATTTCGTCATTATTTGAAAATCTTATATTGATAAATTTATCTTTAATTTCTACCAAAGTTGGCAAAATAGTTGAAGGAACCATTTCATTCCATTTAGCCAGAGAAGGATCTTCAGGTATCTCACTTAAAACCGTTTCAATTAATGCTTTCTCTGGGACACATATGTCATCACATATTAAAAAGTCTATAGATGCCTCAATATCTGAATCTAAGCTATTTCCTGAATTTGTATATTCAAATGGAAAGATAACAAAATCTTTATACCCATATGTCATTAGAGGCTCGTATGGAATCAGCTGAGGTGACGGCCATTTAATATCACTTATTTCAATATTATTATCAGTTTTCCATTTAACCTTAATTGGTCCTCCAGAATCACCAGGATTTTTCCAGTAGGTATGCCAATTTTTCTGCATATCCATTTTGATGCCAATTAAATTTTTTGAAGCATCAGCAGGAGAATTAAATTTAACTAGTGAGACTTCAGCATGGCCTGTATTAACAGTCTCTGATTCTAGATTGGTGAATAACACCAATAAGATAAATAATTTTATAAATTTCATTTCTTAGATTTTGTTTATATTAAAGCAATTATTTATATTAAAACAATCAGGGGTGCATTATGCACCCCCATTTCTATTTTGTGGAGACTATTTATTTGAGATTCTTTTAGGTGACTTAATCTCAATCATTCTTGGTTTCTTTTCATCAGGAATGATTTTCTCTAGATTTACAGTCAATAAACCGTTTACTAGCTCTGCCCCTTGAACAACAACATCTTCAGATAATGTGAATTGTTGCTTAAAAGCTCTTTGAGCAATTCCTTGATAAACAACCTTATTTTCTCCATTCACTACTTCAGTTTTTGGTCCATCGTAACTTACCGTTAAAACTCCATCAGCAAGCTCGATCTGGATATCGTCTTTTGACAAACCAGCAACTGCAATTTCAATAGCAAAAAAATTACCATCTTTGCTTATGTTGTATGGTGGATAGCTTGAAGTGCGATCATTAGATTCTGACAATCTTTGCAATCTATCAAACAATGGTTCAAACCCTAATACTCTTGTTGAGAAAAACGGGTCAGTAAAATTAAGTATCATATTAGTCCTCCTTAAAGCGACTTTACTTATTGTGTATCTTAAAAAAGCATACACTTATTAATGCAGCGATCCTTAATGGCATCGCTATCTATTATTATTTATAGTCATTTATAATTTTTTCAACCTTTATTAATTTATATTGATAAAATAAAACTTATGATAAAAAATAATGTCTATAAGGGTATGAGTAATAAATTATGTATTTTTTTAAGCTTATTAATGATTTCATATGTTTTTGGTGATGATGAAAACATTTCAGAGGTAGAAACTGGACAAACCTGGTCTTTAGAAAGCAGAAGTAATAAGTTATCTGTAGGAGATAGTAAGGTTCTATATTTTTTTCCAAATGATGCTTATAACACTTACAGGGCAAGGAAGTTCTCAGACTGGGATACTTTTTCAATTGTTGATGCAAGGAACTTAGTTAGATTAAATACTGGAGATAGGGTTGAAATTATAGAATCTAAATATCAAGCAAAAGTTTTTGAGGTTAAGTTATTAGATGGCTTTCAAAAAAATAGAAAATATTTTTTAATTAAAGAAGATCTTTTAGATGATTTTAAATTAATGGAGAAAGAGAATGATTCATAAAAAAAGTTTTATAGTTTTTAGTATTTTTTTAATATCTTCTTGTGTAAATACTTCATTACAGCCTGATGTCGTTAGCAGAGAAGATGCACAAAAAGACCAGTATGTTGTTTTTGGAAAAATTGTGGATGTTACTAAAGTTACAATTGAAGGTGACAGAGAAGTTGGTGCAGCTGTAGGCTTAGCAATTGGAGGTGTTGTCGGTAAAGAATCTACTGACTCTGAACTTGGTTCAGATGTAGCATCAGTAGTCGGCGGTTTAATTGGGTCTGCTATAGGATCAGAAATAGGTTCTTCGGCTACTAAAAAAGATGGAGTTGAATTGCTTATAGAAACTGATGCGGGAAGATTTTTATCTATAATTCAAGAAGTTAGTGATTTTTCATATGTCAAAGGACAAAAAATTAGAATCATTAAAAGAAATGGCAAATCAAGAGTAATTCCTTTTGAATAATGTCAGATGATTTATTTAATATAATTTATAAAAAGTCTCTCGATTTGATATCTAGAAGAGAGCATTCATCAAAAGAACTAAAAGATAAGTTATCTCTTAGATTTGAACATATTAATCTAATAAATCAAGTAATAATTAAATTAGAATCAAATAATCTAATTAATAACTATAGATTTGCAGAATTATATGTATCAAGCAGAAAAAGAAAAGGATTTGGTCCTAAAAAAATAGCTTATGAGCTTTTATTGAAAGGAGTAGACGAAACTACTTCAAAAGAAGTTATATCAAATGAAGGCGGCTGGAGTGAGGCAGCAAAAAATGTCTTTAAGAAAAAATTTAAAGAAGGCCCTAGACAAGAGTCTAAAGAAAAATTAAAACAGAAAGGATTTCTTCAAAATAGAGGGTTTACTTTTAAAGAAATAGAATCAGTTTTTATAAATGACATGTTATGATTTGTTGCTATGTCTTATGAGGTTTTAGCAAGAAAATATAGACCAATAAACTTTCAAGAAGTTATTGGGCAAGATCATGTAATAAATGTTTTGATTAATAGTATTGATCAAGAAAAAATTCATCACGCGTATATTTTTTCAGGCACTAGAGGTGTAGGTAAAACAACAATTGCAAGAATTTTAGCAAAATGTTTGAATTGTGAAAGTAGCAATATGCCAACACCAAAACCATGTAATGAGTGCTCAAATACTAAAGAGATTTCAGAAGGAAGAAGCGTTGATTTTTTAGAAATAGATGCAGCTTCAAATACACAAGTTGAGAAGATTAGAGAATTAATTGAAACAGTACAATATAAGCCTGCTAAAGGAAGATTCAAAATTTATCTGATTGATGAAGTCCACATGTTATCAACCTCAAGTTTTAATGCTCTTCTCAAGACTTTAGAGGAACCTCCAAGACATGTTATATTTATTTTTGCCACAACTAATCCTGAAAAAATTCCTAAAACTGTTCAATCAAGATGTTTACAACTTAATTTAAAAACTGTTAATGAGGAACTACTAACTCAGCATTTAAGGGAAATAGTAGAAAAAGAAAAGATTAATTATGATGAAGAAAGTCTTGCTTTAATTGCAAATTCTTCAAATGGATCAGTAAGAGATGGACTTACTTTATTAGATCAGGCCATTGCTTATGGTGATGGGAAATTAATAGAAGATGACGTTAAAGCTCTTTTAGGTACTATTGATAACTCTTTGTTGATCGATCTTATAAATGCGGTAATTGATGGAGATGGAAAAAATGTTTTTGATTTATTATCGAAAATTGAGGAATTATCTCCAGAGTATGACGCTATTCTTAAAGATATTATTTCAGTACTTCATCAGATAGCACTTCATCAGATTACAGAAAATTCTGAATCTGAAGCTATTAGAAATTTATCGTCTAAAACGGATAAAGAATTTTGCCAACTTTTGTATGAAATAGCTATGAATGCTTTTTCAAAATTTTCCTTGCACCCAAATCCAAAAGAGGCATTAGAAATATGCTTATTGAGAATGCTAACTTTTAATCCCCTTCAAAAACTTAATGAAGGAAATGTACAAAAAAAAGAAGACAATACTAAAAAAAAAATACTAAATAAGGGTAAATTAGAAATTTCAAAATCTAAAAAAACAGACCTTAGCCAAAATCAAGAAATTTTTAAAAACAATAAAGACTGGCTATCTTTCTTTAATGATACAAAAATGAGTCCATTTGCAAGAAATTATTTTAGTAATATGTGCTTTAAATCATATGATAATAATAAATTAATTTTAATTAAAGAGGCTGAGGCAGCAGATGTTCCTGAAAACATTCTTTTAGAGTTCAAGTCAATACTCAAGAAATTTTTTGACAATGAATTTGAGATTTTATTTGAAGTTGGTAATGTTATCAGCAGCCCAGCGTCAATAAATGATAATAAAAATAAAGAAGATCAAGATAATGCAGAAAAGTCTCTATATGAAGATCAAGACATAAAAGATTTTATTAAAAAAGTTAATGGAAAGATTAAAACGGAAACTATAAAGCCATTAAAATAAGATGAATCAGGACTTAGTTACAGAATTAATCAATGCACTGACAATACTTCCAGGTGTTGGAAAAAAATCTGCTCAAAGAATGGCTTTGTATTTGCTAGATAAAAATAAAGATGGAGCAAATGTTCTTGCCAATACTCTTATTCAAGCTATAGAAAATATTCAAAGATGTTCTTCTTGTAGGATGCTTACATCAAATAATTTATGCGGGGTCTGTTCTGATGTTTCAAGAGACAGTTCAAGCATTTGTGTTGTTGAGAGTCCATCAGATGTTTTAGCTATAGAATCAACTGGTGGATATAGAGGTAAATATTTTGTCTTATTGGGGAGACTATCTCCTATTGACGGAGTAGGTCCTGAAGATCTTGGTATTAACGATTTGTTAAATAGAATTGTTGCAGATGAGGTCAAAGAAGTGATTTTGGCTACAAGCAGTACTGTTGAAGGAGACGCCACTGCAATTTTTATTAAGGATCATGTTAAAAATGCTAAAGTATCTCGAATATCATATGGCATTCCAATTGGTGGAGAGTTAGAGTATGTTGACGGTACAACTATTGCTAGAGCAATTGAAGGGAGAGTAGAAATAAATGTCGATTAAATCTGATAAATGGATACAAGTTATGTCTGAAAAACATAATATGATCCAACCTTTTTCATCTAACCAAATAAGAGTTGACAGAGATGGCAATAAGCTTATCTCCTATGGTGTTTCGAGTTATGGCTATGATGTTAGATGCTCCAAAGAATTCAAAGTGTTTACAAATATTCATTCAGCAATTGTTGACCCAAAGAAATTTGATGAAAAAAGTTTTGTTAATATAAATTCAGATATTTGTGTTATTCCTCCAAACTCTTTTGCATTAGCAAGAACAGTTGAATATTTTAAGATTCCAAGAAATGTTTTAACCATATGCCTTGGTAAGTCTACATATGCAAGATGTGGGATCATTGTCAATGTAACTCCGCTTGAGCCTGAATGGGAGGGGCATGTTACTTTAGAATTTTCAAATACCACAAACCTACCAGCAAAAATTTATGCAGGTGAGGGAGTAGCTCAGATGTTATTTTTTGAATCTGATGAGGAGTGCGAAATAAGCTATAAAGATAGGGACGGAAAATACCAAGGACAAACAGGAGTTACTTTACCCAAAACTTAAAACCTCTTTTAATTCTAATTTATTAGTTCTAATAGGGCTTGAATCAATTATTTTTACAAACATATATTCAAGCTCTTCTGCTAAAAAATATTTCACAACTCTTTCATTATCTTTTCTATATCTTTCTAAAATCAAGCATTTGTACTCTGTTGTGCCTACTAAACATTTTTCATAGCCTTTAGTCTTAAATGTATATTTTTTAGATCCACCATTTTCCATTTCCACGATATTTAAATCAAACTCTTTTAGCCCCTTTTTTATAAATATTCTTATCATGATTTGAACGTTAAGAGGATCAAATACAATATTGGACTCAGTCGTCTTAACTACCCAAGAATTCTGTCCTTTTGATTTCAATAATCCTTTTTTTTGATCAAAAACTAGTGATTGATCTCTTTTTAAAAATTTAGGTGTTATCTTAATATCATAAGTTTTAGGCATTACTATACTGTTGTTTACAGTAAATCTAGATGAAAAAAATAAACTTGCTAATAGATTAGATGCATTAAAACTTATCTCATATTCATCCTGGCTTCTTTTAAATTCTCTTATACCGGTTATAGATATTTCTTCAGATTCAAAATTATATTTAGCCTTGTATGGTGGCAATTCAGATGCATTTATATAACACATAAAAAATATGGGTAATATTAAAAATTTATATCTCATAAGTTTTACGAATAAGGCCCTTATCTAGTAATTTAATGTTGTTATAAAAAACTTTATCACCATTTAAACTAATATTACCTAGACAAATTTGCTTAACAATCTCTGGAAGCAATATATGCTCAATTTTATGTATCCTATTAATTAAACTATCTAGATTATCATTCTTTTTTACCTTTATTATACCTTGAGCAATAAGCGGCCCTCCATCTAATTCGCCTGACACATAATGGATAGACACCCCATGATTCTTATCTTTGTTATCTAAAACTTTTTTATGAGTATTTAGTCCAGGATAAAGAGGAAGAAGCGAAGGGTGAAGGTTGATCATTTTATTACCAAATTTTTTTGTAATTTTTTCTCCAAGAATTCTCATAAATCCAGCAAGTATAATTAGATCTGAATCTAACTGGTCTAATAAACTTTCAAGCTCTAAGTCAAAATCTTCTCTATTTGTATATAATTTATGATCGATTACTGTTGTGTTGATATTAAATTTTTTTGCTCTTGTTAAACCATAAGCATCATGATTATTTGATATTACAGAAATTACTTCTCCATCAATTTTTTTTGTATCACAGGAATTAATGATGGCTTCTAAATTAGAACCGCTTCCAGAGATCAATACAGTTATTGTCTTCATCTTATTTTATATAAATTATGAAAATACTACCGAATTATCTTTTATCTTTTCTTTAACATTTCCAATAATAAAATTTTTAAAATTTAATGAAGATATTTTATTAGAAATTTTATCTGCCTGATCTGCATCCACTATCAACACCATACCAATACCGCAATTAAATATTCTATACATATTATCATTAGATATATTTCCTTCTTTACTAAGCCACCCAAATATTTCAGGCATTATCCAAGAATTAGTTTGAATTTCTATAGTCATATCATTTGGAATTGATCTAGGTAGATTCTCAGTTAGCCCGCCACCCGTTATATGTGATATTGAGTTAATTTTATAGTCACATAAAATATTTAAAATTAATTTAGGATATAGGAGAGTCGGAGCAAGTAGTTCTTTAGCTATATCCGCTTTTTCATTTTCAGATTTTTTAGATTCAGTTAGTATCTTTCTTATTAACGAATATCCATTTGAATGTGGGCCACTCGACTCTATACCGATCAAAACATTTCCAACAGAAACATCTTTAGATTGAATTATTTTTTTTTCATCAACACATCCGACTGAGAAACCAGCTAAATCAAAATTATTATTTATATAATGACCAGGCATCTCAGCTGTCTCTCCACCAAGTAAAACACAGCCTGAATCAATACAGGCCTTGGAGATACTTTTAATAACTTGTGATGCTTCATCTACTATTAATTTTGATGATGCATAATAATCCAAAAAAAACAAAGGTTTTGCTCCACAGACAATTAAATCATTTACACACATAGCAACAAGATCTTGTCCAATACCTGAGAGATTATTATATTCTTGAGCCAAAGCAACTTTTGTACCAACTCCATCAGTACATGAAACCAATACAGGATTTTTAAATTCATCATTGAGTTTATACATTCCTGCGAATCCACCAATGTTGCCCAAAACATTTTGGTTATGAGTTAATGCAACATCCTCTTTAATCTTATTAATTAAATCGTCTCCTGCATCAATATCTACACCAGCAGATTTGTAAGGATCATTTTCTATAATTTCTTTTGTCATTTAAAATATATTATATGAGCATCATAAAAGTAAAACTTTTTAAACACATCATATTTTGCCTTATTATCTTTTCTAATACATGCTTTGGAAAGGAGTTTGATGAACTTTTTACAATTTATGAACCTCTTCAAAGTGGTTACAGTATTGAAAAATCTATAAATAATTCTTTTAATACTATGATTTATAGACTTAGTGGCGACCCTAAGCCATCAAATATATGGAAAATAATCAATGCAGGCAATTCTAGAAAGGACTTTATTCAGAGCTATTCTATTAAAAGTTTAAATAACAAAAGCTATTTGCAAGTTTATTTTGATAAAAATTTGTTAGTTCAAAAATTTAATGAACTATCTATCCCAGCTTTGGGAACATCACGTCCAGTAATATTATTTTTAATAAATGTTGATACAGGCTCATCAAAGCCATATTTCTTAAAAGATTCCGAGAGTAAATCAGAATTAGATTTATTGATAAAAAATTTATTAAAAAAGCTTTCTAGCAATAGAGGGATTTTTCTTGAGTTGCCTGAGCCAGATCTAAATGAACTTGATCTTCTAACTAGCTATTCTAAATTAATTAATTCAAATAAGCTTTTAAACTCAAAGTATGCATCCAATAAGACGGTTGAAATAAAACTTACAAAAATTGGTATAAACAATTGGTTAGTTGATGGCGATATAAATTTTAAATACGAAAATAATGATTTCAATAACTTTTTTATAAAAAATCTTGAAAAACATATACTTATCGAAGTAGATAAATTATTTAGTAAAAATTTAATTGATACATCTCAAGAAACCCTTGCTCAAATATCAATTAGTAATATTAGCAACTATGAGGATTATAAAATTTCTAAGGAAGTGATTGGAAATCTAGTTGCTACAAAAGATATTGATATTAGTAGTTTTAAAATTAATAATATTTCATATCAAGTAAATATATATGGAAATTTTGATAGTTTTGTTAATGAGATATCTGATAGCAATTTTATAAAAGTTAATAAGGTTAAGTATTCCGAAAATACTATTTATATGGATTTTATGAGATGAGTAGATATTTTATTTTTATACCCAATTTATTATCAATAACAAGAATTGGCCTGGTGTATCCAATTTTAAATAATATCTATCTAAATAATTTTCAGGTCAGTATAGTTTTTTTTATAGCCGCTGCAATAACAGATGCGTTAGATGGTTTTTTAGCAAGAAGGATGGACTGGCAAACAGATCTAGGAACTATTCTCGATCCAATCGCAGATAAGCTTCTTTTATCTGGCACAATATTTATTCTTTGGTTAAATCAATTTATACCATTCTATATCTTTGTAATTTTTATTAGTCGAGATATAGCAATTTTATTTGGTGCTGCAATACAAATGACTCTTAATGAAGCGGATACACCAATGCCAAATCTTTTAGGAAAAATAACAACGGCTCTTCAGATCATTTATATAGCTATCATTTTTCTTAAACAGATCTTTGGCCTTGAGTTTAGTTTGCACATTCTAGATATTTTTATAATCTTTATAACTATTTTGAGCTTAATCGTATACACATTTAATTGGTATAAGGATATTAAGGTCTTTCATAATGACTAAACCAGAGCAACTAACTTTCCCCTGGAGCAAGCCAAATAAAGCAATTTTTAACCATTTTTATTTAGAGGACATTAATTTATATGTAAAAGATGCCTTATTAAAGCATGATGATTTATTCTTATATGGTATTCATGGGACTGGTAAGTCATTTTTGCTTCAGGCACTTTGCAATCAATATACAGTAAATAAAAAAACATCTTTGTATATTCCAATGAATGAAGTTAAGAATTATGGTTCAGATTTTATAGATTCATTAGAAGAATTAGATTTAATATGTATTGATGATATTGATCTAATTGCTGGAAATAAAAGCTGGGAAACAGCAATATTCAATTTAATAAATAATTGCTTGATTTCAAAATGTAGAATAATTTTTTCTTCACAATTTAATCAATCAACAATAAGCTTTAATCTAGCAGATTTATTTTCTAGATTAAAAAAAATGGATCATATAGAGGTTCTTCCAGTAAGCGAGAGTAATCTTAAGGAAGCGCTGAAATTTATTACAAATATAAAGTCAATGAGAGTTGGAGATAATGAGATTAACTATCTAATAACTCATTCGAACAGAAACTTCTCCAGACTTGTAAAAATAATTGATGAGCTAGATATCGCGTCTATAAAATTAAAAAGAAGAATAACTATTCCATTAATTAAAGAAATTATTTAGAGCTGAAGTACTCGCATTCAAAACAATATATTGCAGTATTAATCTTCTTTTCAGGATTAATGAATTTATATTTTGTTTCAATAAATTTACCCAGCATCTTTATTTCAGAACTTAGATTAATATTAGCTCCAAAATTATTTAATAATTCATTGATAAATATATCAAATGGATCCATTTCTTTTGAATAAGAGATAATTTTATAGTTATCAAGTTCAGCAAAGTTAGCTGCAGATTCAATAGCATTGTCTAGATCACCTATTTTATCAACTAAGCCAAGTTGAACAGCTTTTTCCCCAGACCAAATTCTTCCTCCAGCAATTGATAAGATTTCTTTATATGGCATATCTCTGTTTTCTGCTACTTTTGAAACAAATTTATCATAAGTGTGATCAATACCAGCTTGAATCGCTTCATTAACATATTCAGGCATAGGTAATCTCTCATCCCATTCGCCAGCCTTAGTAGACGAAACACCATCTACCTGAATACCAGCCCATTCGTATATACCGTCAAGAGTTGGAATTATTCCATAAACACCAATTGATCCAGTTATTGTTTGATTCTTTGCCCAAATTTCATCTGATAATGTTGTAACCCAAACACCTCCAGAAGCTGCAATATCTCCCATCGAAGTTACAATAGGTCTTTCAGATGATTTAAACTCATTTAAAGCATTAGTAATTAACTCACTGGCCCATACGTCTCCACCAGGACTATTTACTCTCAAAACTAACGCTTTTACAGAATTATCTTTTATAGCCTTTCTTATGTTTTTTACAATTGTATCTGAGCCCGCAACGTTATAAGTTGCCTCTCCAGTGACTATAGTTCCCTCAATATTTACAACAGCAATTTTATTTTTAGACTCATTCTTGTCTTCCTCAATGGTTGATAAATACTCATATATAGAAACCGAATCTGGAAGTTTATTTATATCCTCATCTTTATTGGGGAATTCATTGTACATCCAATGCCTAAGTTCTTCTCGTGTAACTACCATATCTACCATTCCAAGTTCAAAAGCGATTTGAGCAATCTCAGGACTATCTATAGACATTTCCCATAAGTCGTCGCCATAATCTTGAATAGTTCCTTCATTTAAATCTCTCCCAGATTCCATCATTTGAGTCATTTTTAGCCATAAGGGATTAGCAAATTCATTCCAAGCCATTTTGTCTTCTTCAGACATTGAATTTCTAGTATATGGT
>MDTB01017506.1_pt1 | contig 16234 bp, 15 predicted proteins | sample 811161 | NCBI WGS metagenome assembly MDTB01 (sample SAMN05326650, study PRJNA326480) | marine metagenome | isolation source: seawater | place: Mediterranean Sea | collected 2009 | reverse complement strand
TAAAATTGGGGTGTAGCCAAGCGGTAAGGCAGCGGCTTTTGATGCCGCCATGCGATGGTTCGAATCCATCCACCCCAGCCAAGAGGATGATATGAGCATAAAAAATAATCTGGTTCTTTTTTCGGGTAATTCAAATTTAAATTTAGCTGAAAAAATTGCCAAGGAATTGAATATCAAATTAGGCAAAGCTTTAGTTGATAAATTTAGTGATCATGAAATAAATATAAGAATTGATGAGCATGTAAGAGGCAAGGACGTCTTCATTCTCCAATCAACTTGTTTTCCTACTAATGATAATCTTATGGAACTCATAATCATGATAGATGCTCTTAGAAGATCTTCTGCATCTAGAATCACTGCAGTTATTCCATATTTTGGATACTCTAGACAAGACAGACGGGTCAGATCAGAAAGAGTTCCAATAAGCGCAAAGCTAGTAGCGGATATGCTTGAAAGTTCCGGCGTTGATAGAATTTTAACGATTGAACTTCACTCAGATCAAATCCAAGGGTTCTTTAATGTCCCAGTCGACAATGTTTACGGTACAAAAGTTATTCATGATCACATAGTTAAATCTAAATATGATAATCAAATTATTGTTTCTCCTGATGTAGGAGGAGTTGTTAGGGCTAGAGCATTGGCCAAGCTCTTAGATGATGCAGATTTAGCTATTATTGACAAAAGAAGAGAAAAGACAAACTCCTCTCAAGTTATGAATGTGATTGGTAATGTTAAGGACAAAATATGCATTCTTGTTGACGATATTATAGATACAGCTGGAACAATTTGTAACGCAGCTGAAGCTCTAAAAGATGCTGGAGCTAAGAAAGTTGTATCTTATGCATCTCATGCTGTTTTATCAGGACCTGCGATTGAAAGAATTATGAATTCTGAACTAGACGAATTAATTGTTACTGATACAATCCCTCTCGCAGAGGGTGCTTCTAAGTTAGGTAAGATAAAAATTATATCCATGGATAAAACTTTAGCTGAAGCAATTAATAGAGTTAATAAGGAAGAATCAATTAGTGCGATGTTCCTTTAAGGAGTTTTTATGTCAACACATACAGAAATAGAAATTAAGTTCAGAGATCCTGATGCATCAAATGATGCTAAATCTATTAGAAAAAATGGCGGAGTTCCAGGAGTCTTGTATAGCTCTGAAGAAGATACAGTAAAAATCCAATTACTTAGCAAAGATCTTAGAAAAGCTATGGAACAGCCGAGTATTTTCTCTCAAGTAATTCAGCTTAAAGAAAACGATGATACTTTTAAAGTTATATTAAAGGATGTTCAAGTCAACCCGGCTAATGATCAACCTATTCATGTAGATTTCCAAAAAGTTACCAAAAAATCTAAAGTTACCCTTAATGTTCCAATTAAATATATTAATGAAGATATTTGTATCGGAGTCAAAAATGAGGGCGGCATGATTTCAAAAAATAAAAATGATATTGAACTTTCTTGTCTGGCTGATGACTTGCCTGAATTTATTGAAATAGATTGCGAAAATTTATCTTTAAATTCTGCAATTATGCAGTCTCAATTGATCCTTCCTGAAGGAGTTGAGTTATCAATTAACCTTTCTAGTGGTCAAGATCAGCCTGTTGTTTCGTGCTCTACTACAAGAGCTACTTTAGATATTGAAGATGAAGAGATTGTTGAGTTAGAAGGAGAAGAAGGCCAAGAAGATTCTCAAGCTTCTGAGGGATCTTCAGAAACTTCAAATGAAGACTCAAAACAAGAGGAATAAAAAATAGTCTTTTGCTATGGATAAATTTCTCATAGCTGGATTAGGAAACCCAGGCTCTAGGTATTCAAATACTCGCCATAATGCTGGAATTGACTTTATCGAAGCATTCAATGAGCTAAAAAAAATACCCTCAAAGGAAGTTAAATCATTTAAAGGTTTTATTTCTTCAGTAGAGATTTCTGGTATTGAGGTGAATGCTCTAATTCCATCTGTTTTTATGAATCATAGCGGACACTCTTTAAAACCTGTTATAAAAAAACTGAATATCTCTTTAGATAAAGTTTTAATTATTCATGATGATTTAGATTTGCCATCTGGCTCCTGCAAACTTAAAAATGGAGGTGGCCATGGTGGTCATAACGGTTTAAAAAGTATTATTGAAAATCTTGGCGGTGAAAAAGATTTTAAAAGAATGCGCATAGGAATAGGACATCCAGGGAATCCTAAAATGGTTAATAAATATGTTGTTCAAAAAGGCTCTATGAAAGAAAGAAAAGAAAGAAATGAAGCTATTCAAAATGGAATAAGCATCATTGATTCTGTAATTAATGATAATTGGGATTTAGCCCTTAATAAACTTCATTCAAAATAATGTCTGTAAAATGTGGAATAGTTGGTTTGCCTAATGTTGGAAAATCTACTTTGTTTAATGCTCTTACATCAGCTGGAATCCAAGCAGAAAACTTTCCTTTTTGTACCATTGATCCTAATGTAGGAATAGTAACCGTTCCCGATTCTCGTCTTGAAGAGTTAGCAAATATTGTAAATCCTGAAAAAATTATCCCAGCTACAGTTGAGTTTGTAGATATAGCTGGTTTAGTTTCAGGAGCTTCAAAAGGAGAAGGATTAGGAAATAAATTTCTAGGTCATATTAGAGAAACTCAAGCAATAGCACATGTGGTTAGATGTTTTGACGATGAAAATATTACCCATGTTAGTGACAAAATAGATCCTCTTGCGGATATAGAGATAATAGAAACTGAATTGATTCTTTCTGATATAGAAACGTTGGAAAAAGCTAAAAATAATTTGAATAAAAAAATAAAAAGTGGAGATAAAGAAATATTAGAAAGAATTGAAGTCATAAATACTTTAATTAATGAGCTTGAAAAAGGAATCAATGCTAGAAATATCGAATTAAGCCAATCAAAAATAAACTTAATAAAAGAATTTAATTTAATTTCTTTAAAGCCTGTTATTTATGTTGCAAATGTAGATGAAAATCAGAAAGATGGTCCTGCTCTGGATGCGGTAAAGAAAAAAGCTCAATCTGATAATTCAGAAATGATTATCATGTGCAATCAACTAGAAGCAGAAATCAGTGAGTTGGGTGATGATAAAGAAGAGTTTTTAAAAGAAGTAGGCTTGATTGAGCCAGGTTTAAATAGATTAATTAAAGTTGCTTACCATACTCTTGGTCTAAGAACATATTTTACTGCTGGGGAAAAAGAAGTAAGATCCTGGGTCATTAAAGATGGTTTCACTGCACCTCAAGCAGCAGGTGTTATTCATACTGATTTTGAAAAAGGTTTTATTAGAGCTGAAACCGTGAGTTTTGATCATTATATACAATTTAACGGCGAACAAGGCTCTAAAGCTTCTGGAAAATGGAGATCAGAGGGAGCTGAATATATTGTAAATGACGGGGATGTAATTCTCTTTAGATTCAATGTTTGAATGCTTGACATTCTATAGCTTGATGACGAGAATCCACTCTTGGCTATGTAGCTCAGCTGGTTAGAGCGCAGCATTCATAATGCTGAGGTCCTGTGTTCAAGTCACAGCATAGCCACCAATTAAAAAGGCAGCATTAGCTGCCTTTTTTTATATAAGAAATATTATTCTTCTGAGGGTGCAAGTACAGCTTTCATGCTTAATTTTACTTTTCCTCTGTCGTCGATACCTATCACCTTTATATCAACTTCTTCGCCCTCAACAAGATAATCTGAAACATTTTTAACTCTTTCTTCAGCTATCTCAGATACATGCACTAAACCTTCCTTTCCATTGTCAAAAGATACAAAAGCTCCAAAGTCTACAATTTTTAAAACTGTTCCTGTGCAAATAAGACCCACCTCTGGCTCTGCTGTCATTGACTCGATAATTGCTAATGCCTCTTCTCTATCTTCTCTACTTCTTCCATATATGCTTATTTGACCTTTGTCATTGATATCAATATTCGTTGAAGTTTGTTCAGTTATTTTTTTGATTGTTGCTCCACCTTTACCGATAACTTCACCAATTTTATTTTTTGGAATTGATGTTTTTAGAGCTTGAGGTGCTAACTCAGAAAGTTCTGGCCTAGATTCGCTTAAAACTTTAGCCATTTCTCCAAGAATGTGGGTTCTGGCTATGTTTGCTTTTCCTAACGCGTCTTCAAGAATTTGTTCATTTATACCTGCGATCTTGATATCCATTTGAAGAGCTGTAATACCATCAGATGTTCCAGCGACTTTAAAGTCCATATCGCCAAGATGATCTTCATCGCCAAGAATGTCAGTAATTACACAATGCTGTTCATTATCTTTAACAAGTCCCATAGCAATTCCTGCAACTGGCTTCTTTATAGGTATCCCAGCATCCATCATGGCTAAACTTGAAGCACAAACCGTAGCCATAGAGCTAGAGCCGTTAGACTCCGTTATCTCTGACACTACTCTAATTGCATATTCGAATTCTTCTGGATTAGGTATAACAGCCTCAAGAGCTCTTCTAGCTAACTTTCCGTGACCAATTTCTCTTCTTTTTGGATTTCCCATCATTCCAGCTTCACCTACAGAGTATGGAGGGAAATTATAATGAAGCATAAAAGGATCTTTTGAGTCTCCTTGCAATGAATCTATTAGCTGAGAAAGTTTTAAAGAATCTACAGTGGCTACTGCTATTGATTGAGTTTCCCCTCTTGTAAATAAAGATGATCCGTGAGCTTGCTTAAGCATTCCTGTTTCTACTGAAATAGGACGAACTGTATCCAAATCTCTTCCGTCTATTCTTGGCTCGCCACTCAAAAGTCTAGTCCTTACAATTTTAGATTCTAATGCTTTAAAATGGTCTGAAGCTTCTTTTAAGATATCTTCATTTTCATTATCAATTTCTGAAAATACAATTTCCCTTGCGGCTGCAACAGCATCTTGTCTGCTGGTTTTTTCAGCAATCTGATAAGCATCTTTCAATAAGTTAGAAGCTTTTTCTTCAACCAATGCTTTTAAATCTTGATCTTCTTCGGGAAGAGAAACTTCAATAGGAGTAATGGTTGCTTGAGAGACCATTTCTTCTATAAGCTCTAGACTTTGTTTCATTTCTTGCTGGGCAAATAGTATTGCTCCTAACATTTGATCTTCTGTCAATTCAGAAGCTTCGGACTCAACCATAAATACAGCATCCTCTGATCCAGCAATTACCATATCTAATTGGGATTCTTTTAACGCTTCTATACCAGGATTTAAAATATAACTTCCATCTTTGTATCCAACTCTAGCTGCAGATAAAGGCCCGGAGAATGGAAGTCCAGATAATTGTAATGCAGCTGATACTCCAATTAATGAAATAATATCTGCTGTATCGTCTTTATCGATAGACATTACAGTACAAACTACTTGTACTTCTTGAGTATATCCTTTGGGAAATAATGGCCTAATAGGTCTATCTATTAGCCTTGAAGTTAATACTTCAGTTTCTGAAGGCCTCCCTTCTCTTCTAAAAAAGCTTCCAGGTATTTTTCCTGCAGCATAAAATTTTTCTATGTAGTTCACGGTTAAAGGGAAAAAACTTTGCCCAGGTTTTTGAGCTCCTGCAACAACTGTAATGAGGACTTGGGTATCTCCAGATGATGCCATAACTGAAGCAGTTGCTTGCCTTGCTACTTTTCCAGTCTCTAGCGTGACTTCTTTTCCTGCAATAGTTTTAGTACAGGTGATGATCTTAGATGTATCCATAATATTTTTTGTAATTGGGTTAATTAGATTGAAATCTAAATTATTTTCTTAAATTTAGCTCTTTAAGTATTGCGCTGTATTTATTAAGGTCTTTCTTTTTTAAGTAATCTAGAAGTTTTCTTCTTTTGTTCACCATTCTTATGAGACCTTGTCGAGAGTGATGATCTTTTTTATGCTCTTCAAAATGACTTTGTAAAGTTAAAATATTTGCAGTAAGTACAGCGATTTGCACTTCTGGAGAGCCCGTATCAATGTCTGATCTAGCATGCTTGCTAATCACTTCTCTTTTTTTATCAGTTCCTAAACTCAAGAACTTCCTCCGTTTCTAGTTATAATCAATAGTTAATAATCTTTTAGGCTTAATAAAGCCTTCACAGTTTTCAACAATTCCTAAGAAATTTTTCTTATTATCAAACAATCTTAGAAATTTATTTTTACTGGTCAATTTCATTTCAACTTTTTGACCTTTTGTTACTCTATTTATAATTTCTGGTGCGCATTGTATCTCATCTAAGCAATTAAGGGCATCCCCTGGAGGAATAATTTTTTTATTTAAATTTTTGCTATTAATCAGATCTAAATCTATTGCATTATCAATTTTAAAATTTGCTGATTCAACTCTTCTTAAATTAGCTAGAGTCCCTACTGTTCCTAATTTTTTTGAAATATCTTCTGCTAAGACTCTAATGTATGTACCTTTTCCACAGTTAATATTTAACTTTAAAATTCTTTCTTCAAAAGAAATAAATTCAATTGAATTGATAATAACTTTTCTAGATGGGATTTCTATTTCAATGCCTTTTCTTGCATATTTATAGAGCGACTTTCCTTTGTGTTTTATTGATGAATATCTTGGAGGTATTTGGTCTATCTCTCCAATAAAATCATCTAAAACTTCATATATTTTTTCTTTTTCAGGAATAAATGGACTTGACTGAATAATATCTCCTTCTATATCACCTGTAGTAGTTTGATTTCCAAATAAAATCTCTGCCTCATAAGACTTAGAAGCTGATGCTAAATAATCTGTATATCTAGTCATTTGACCTAAACAAACTATAAGTATCCCTGTGGCTAATGGATCTAGAGTTCCTGCATGCCCAATTTTTTGTTTGCCAATAATCTTTTTTAATTTACGTATATGTTCCCCAGAAGAAACATTATATGGTTTATCTACTACCAGCACACCTGAGAACATGATTATAATTCGTCGTAATAAAAAGAAATATTTGGCACTTTTTTTAAGCTTAGAGATTTTCCTAACATTGACCTAATGAATCCTTTAGATTTCTTCAAGCCTTTGTTTATTTCTTTCATATCCTGAAGACTTGTTTGTATTGAAAAAAATATTTTTGCATTCGAAAGGTCATCTGAAACTACTACGTTAGTTATAGTGAGATTTTTCAATCTAGGATCATTAACTTTGAAAAGGAAAATAGATGCAACTTCTTTTCTAATTGAATCAGCAACTCTTTGAGATCTTTTGTACGGAAGTGAGTTAAACAAATTATAATTTTCTCTTTATTTCATCTCTCTGAAATACTTCTATTACGTCGCCCTGTTTAATATCAGTATAATTTGTTATGCCGATTCCACACTCTGTTCCGCTTTTGACTTCCTTTGCCTCGTCTTTGAATCTTCTTAAAGAATCAAGCATACCCTCATGAATAACTGTGTTATCTCTAATTACTCTTACATTTTTATTCGGATAGATTGTTCCATCTTCAACCATAGAACCAGCAATAAACCCAAACTTTGGTGACTTGAAAATATCCTTCACTTTAGCTGTACCTAATATTGTTTCTTTTATATCTGGATCTAAAGAGCCTTCTATTAATAATTTGACTGCATCAATAAGGTCATAAATTATCCCAAAGTACTGAATTGTTATGCCTTCATTTTCTGCAAGATTAGTTGCTGTTTTATCTGCCCGAACATTAAACCCATAAATGCAAGCCTCTGAGGCAATAGCAAGATTGACATCATTTGTAGATATAGGTCCAACTGAGTCCATCACAACTTTAATTGAAACATCATCAACTTTCATATTTCCTACAGCTCCATTGAGTGCTTCCAAAGATCCATTTGTATCTGATTTTAAAATCAAATTAATGGAAGGCTTAACACCCTCTCCAGCATTAGCGAACATGCTTTCTAAATTCAAAACACCTTTTTGAGCTAATCGTTTATCTCTCATTTTGCTAGCTCTATTTTCAGAAAGTGTCTTAGCTGCTTTTTCATCTTTGACAACTATAAATTCATCCCCTGCATCAGGTGGAGAATCGAGGCCAGAAATAAAAATAGGAGATGAAGGAGGAGCATTTTTTATAGTTTCTTCATTAAAGTCTTTAATGCTTCTAATTTTTCTAGATTGATCTCCAACTAAAATTAAATCTCCAGGTTTTAGTGTTCCTTTCTGAACCAATAAAGTGGCAACCGCTCCTTCACCTTTTCTAACACCAGATTCAAGAACAATCCCCGAAGCTGGACCGCTATGATTTGTTTTTAATTCCATTAATTCTGATACTAACTGGATACTTTCTAGTAAATCATCCATTCCGTCGCCTGTTTTTGCAGATACAGGAATCATTTGGGTATCTCCGCCCCAGTCTTCTGGTACTAATCCTATAGCTGAAAGATCACCTTTTACTTTTTCTATATCAGATTCGGGTAAATCTACTTTATTTAAAGCTACAATTATTTGGACGCCAGCTTCTTTAGCATGATTGTAAGCTTCTTCAGTTTGCGGTTTGACACTATCATCTGCGGCAACCACTAAAACAACTATATCTGTAGAATTTGCTCCTCTTGCTCTCATTTGAGAAAAAGCTGCATGACCAGGTGTATCAATAAATGTTATTAAAGAATCATTATGATCTACTTGATAAGCACCTATTCCTTGAGTAATTCCGCCTTGTTCTGAGTCAGCGACTGTCGATTTTCTAATAAAGTCTAATATCGAAGTTTTTCCATGATCAACATGTCCTAATACTGAAACAATTGGATTTCTAAGCTCCTCTTCGCCCTCATAAACAATATTTTCTATCAGATTTTCTTCTTCTTCATTTTCAGTAACTGGAATTCCTATATGTCCTAGCTCTTCGATTACTACCAATGCAGTTTCCTGATCAATCAATTGATTCAAAGTAACCATTACCCCATTACTCATGAGAGACTTAATTAACTCATTAGATTTAATAGATAGCTGCTTTGCTAATTCCGAAACAGATATAGTCTCAGGAATTTTTACTTCTTTCTGAATAAATTCAGTTGGTTTTTCAAATTCCTGGACATTGGTAAGTTTCGTTTCTAAGAATTTTTCTCCTTCTAACTCTCTTTTATTTTTTTTTGAATCTGCTTTTGATTTAAATGAAGATTTTGAAGGCGTAAATACTGTTTTTTTTGATTTTATATCGGCAGAAGAAGGTTTTTTAATTCTTTTAACTACTTGATTTTGTTTTTCTTGAGCCTTTGCCTGTTTCTCATCTTCAACTTTTTTTTCTGCATCTTTTCTCTTTGCTTCTGCAGCATCAAAATCTATTGAACCAGCCAGATCAGCATTTGCTGGTGATTTTGTTTCAACTTCAGCTTGATTCAACCTTGTAATAGAAACTCCTTTTTTAGGAGAACTTGAGCTTGCTGAGTCTTTTCTAAGAGAGATTGTTTTTTTTGAGGTTTTTTTTGCTGACTTTAAAAAAGTTAGAAGAATTTTTTTGTCTTCGTTACTTACTTCATCAGTTTCTAATTTATGCGAGAGTCCAGCGGCTGCCATTTGAATCAGAAGATTCTTAGGATCATAACCTATTGCTTTTGATAACTGATTTACATTCACTATTTTCTTCTATTAATTTTGTTTAAAACCAATCGGCTCTGGCTTCCATAATTATTTTTCCTGCTTCCTCTTCATCTATATTTAAAATTGGGGCAAGTTCATCAGAGGCTAAATCAGCTAAATCATCTTTATTATTTATGTCAGCAGCCGATAAAAGCTCTATAAATTCTTTATTAAGAGATTTAATAGTTTCTATAGCTACATCAGGCTTTATATCTTCTGATTCATCTTCAATATCAGCAAGTGCAATTTCTAATAAAGCTTCCTCAGCTCTTTCAATCAGGGTTTCGCTAATCTCGATATCTATATTTTCAATTTTTTCCAAATCTGATGGTTCTGCTTGAGAAATTTTTTGGACCGTTTCAAAATCATTTTCAATTAGTTTAAGAGCTAAATCTTTGTCAACACCCATAAACTTTATTAATGCGTTTTCTGGTGAATCAGTGATGTCTAGATTGTCATTTTCACCACTTATTTGAATCTCCCATCCAACTAATTCAGAAGAAAGTCTTATATTTTGACCGTTTCTTCCTATAGCAAGAGCAAGATTTTCGTCTTTAACAACTACTTCCATTGTTCCGGTATCATCATCCATCACGATAGAGGTAACCTCAGCTGGAGATAGAGTATTTATCAAAAGCTTTGCAGGGTCATCATCCCAGACAACGATATCTATTCTTTCATTTCCTAATTCATTTGAAACTGCCTGAACTCTAGAACCCCTCATACCTACACATGCTCCTACAGGGTCAATTCGAACATCATTAGTTTTAACAGCTATTTTAGTCCTTGTCCCTGAATCTCTTGCGACAGATCTAATTTGAATAACCTCTTCAGCAATTTCTGGAACTTCAAGTTTAAAAAGCTCAACAACCATTTCCTTACTACTTCTACTTAAAATTAATTGTGAGCCTCTATTTTCTCTGACGCTTTCTTCCAAAATTCCTTTTATTCGATCTCCGACTCGATAAATCTCACCCTGGACAAGATCTCTTCTGGATAAAGAAGCTTCTGCATTATCTCCTAAATCAACAATTATTAATTCTCGTGTAACTTTCTTGACCGTTCCATTAATCAAAGTGCCTAAATAAGCTCTAAACTTTTTGATTACCTCTAATCTTTCAGCATCTCTAACTCTTTGAACTATAACTTGTTTTGCTGCTTGAGCAGCTATTCTTCCAAATTCTGGATTATCGATTGGCTCCCTATAGAAATCTCCTACTTTGTAACCTTGTTCTTCAGCGTGATCGCTATCTACAAGTATGTGAATATTTGAATCTTCATAAGTTTCGAAGTCTACTACTTCCCATGTTCTAAAAGATTCGTATTCTCCAGTTTCAGGATTGATGTCTACTTTAATAGAAACTTCGTCAGTAAACTTTTTCTTAGCAGCGCTAGCTAATGCTAGCTCTATTGCTTCAAAAATGGTTTCCTTAGGAAGATCTTTTTCATTTGATACTGATTCTGCTATTAATAAAATTTCTTCATTCATTTTTATGCCTTATAAATTAATTTTGAGGTTAAATAATTATCTAAACTTATTTTTAAATTACCTTTTTTTGAGTTGTCTATCTCGATGAAATCCTCTGAAATTGAAATAAGTTTACCCAATACCGTTTGTTTATGTGAATCTGCTTCAAATTTTACTTGGATTTCCTCTCCAACATAGGCTTTCAATTGCTCAATCTCAAAAAAAGTCCTATCAATTCCAGGCGAGGATATCTCTAAGCTATAATTAAATTCTAAGGAATCTGAATTTTCTAAAACTTCTCTTGCTTGAATATTTACTTTTTCACAATCTTCCAGTGTAATAGAGGAGTTCTCATTATCTATAAAAACTCTTATATGTCTTGAGTTGTGTTTACCTGAAACTTCTAAACCCCATAACAAATAGCCAAGATTTTTAATATCTCGACTTAATGTTGCTTTTAATTCATCTATCAAATTCATACCTAAATCATAATAAATAGGCCCATAAAGGGCCTAAATTGGTAGCGGGGGTAGGATTTGAACCTACGACCTTCGGGTTATGAGCCCGACGAGCTACCAGACTGCTCCACCCCGCAATTAAGTTCGTGGAGTATATGTAGAAGGGCTATTAAGGTCAAGCGCAAGAAATAAGGGTTTTGAATGGACTATTTAGCTTAAAGATAAATAAATATAAAGTTGTTTATGGTACCGAAGAGAGGATTTGAACCTCCACGAGCATAAGCTCACTACCCCCTCAAGGTAGCGTGTCTACCAATTCCACCACTTCGGCAATAAATTAGATTAATCTGGTAAATTTTCAATCTCTTTGGGAGCTATTTGTTTTAGAGGCTCGTCTAATAAAACTTCTAATTCTGCTTCAAATGAATATTTTTGATATACAGATATTGCAACTGTATTGATAAAAAATAAAAAAACAAAAAACCAAGTAAGCTTAGTCAATAAATTAGCTGAATCAGCAGGCCCTAATAGAGCGTTGTTGCCTCCACCTCCAAATGCTGAACCAATATCAGCCCCTTTTCCATTTTGAAGAAGAATTATTAAAACCAAAACAATAGCTATAACTATCTGCAATCCAACAAGTATATTTAACATTTTCTAAAATTTTTTGGCGATTCTAGCAAATTCTTTACCATCTAGCGAAGAATTTCCCACTAAACATCCAGAAACTGAAGTTATTGAAAGAATCTCTTCAATATTTTTTGAAGAAACACTACCCCCATAAAGAATAGGAAGGTTTTTATGATCGTTCTCTTCAAGAAATTTAGAAATTATTGACATAGCATCTTCAATATTTCTTTTATCAGCAGAAACACCAGTCCCTATAGCCCATAAAGGCTCATAAGCGATAATGTCAGGAAATAGACCATCTTTGAAATAAGAATCAAGTTGTTCTCTAATAAAATCTTCTCTTTTGTTCGCTTCTAAAATATTTAAACTTTCTCCCACACAAAGCAATACTGGAGAAACTTTTTCCTCCTTTAATCTAATTCCTTTTAAATGAACGATTTCGTTTGTATCGCTTTCTTCTCTCAATTCTGAATGCCCTATCAAACATCCAGCATCTATCTTGTTTAATAATTTAGATGAAATTTGTCCTGTATAAGCACCTTCTTTATTTTTTGAAACATCTTGAGCCATCCAAAAAGGTTCTTTAAAAATAGTATTCTCTGGCAATGAAGCATCAACAATATCTTTTACATCATATAAATTTGCGCATACTTTTATTTCTAAGGATTTATTCATTAAGCTTAAAGATAGAAAATCCTCAAGCCAATTTGAGACATCTACATCGTTCATTTTCCAATTAGCAATTAAATATTTCATTTATGCTATTTGCTGAGCAGCCTTTGTTAGTAGATTCGATACATTTATAGTTTCCTGTTCATCGAAACTTTCTACCATTATTCGAATCATTGATTCTGTTCCAGATTTTCTTACATTTATTCTGCCATCAAAATTTTCTATTTCTTTTTCAAATTTCTTCAGAAGAGAGTTAAAAATTTTATTATTAAGGATTTTTTCAGCTTTAGCGGTTTTAATGTTGGTTAAAATCTGAGGGTATTTTTTAAAAGGTTTGAGTAATTGTCTAATGGATTTTTTAGAAAATAATATGGCTTCTAAAAACTTTATAGATGAGACTATTGCGTCACCTGTATTTGCGAAATCTAAACACATAATATGACCTGATTGTTCCCCCCCTAATTTCCAGTCCAGCTCTTCTAACTTTTGAAGTACATGTCTATCGCCAACATCTGATCTGATTAAATCAATTCCCAGATCTCTTAATGCTTTTTCAAGGCCTTTATTAGTCATTGTAGTTCCAACTATTCCTTTAGGTCCCAAAGTAATTTGGTTTTCAAATTTATCTCTTGCTAAAACATATAAAATTTCATCTCCATCAAGTATTTCAGAATTCTCATCTACAAAAATCAATCTATCTCCATCACCATCTAGAGCTAAACCAAAATCTGCAGCATTCTTTTTTACTTCATTCTTTAACAATTCTATATTGGTAGATCCACAATCTTTATTTATATTCATTCCATTGGGTTTATCTGCAATTACAATGAGGTCAGCTCCTAATTCTTTGAAAACTTTTGGAGCGACGTCGTAAGCAGCTCCATTTGCTACATCTAATACAATTTTCAAGCTTGAAAAATTAACATCCCTTTTCAAACAGCTTTTGCAAAATTCTATATATCTTCCATTTGCATCACTAATTCTTGCCGCTTTTCCCAAATCTTTTGCTTCTACCACAGTCATTTCTTCAGCTAGTTTTTTTTCTATCCTTTCTTCCAGGGAATCAGATATCTTTTTTCCATTATCATTAAAAAATTTAATACCATTATCTTCATATGAATTATGTGAAGCGCTAATTACTACTCCTGCTTCTTTTTTGAAAGAATTAGCTAAATATGAAATTGCAGGGGTGGGCATTGGGCCTACTAATCTTACATTGACTCCAGAAGCTATGATTCCTGCTTGCAAGGCAGTTTCGAGCATATAGCCAGAAATTCTCGTATCTTTTCCTATTATTATTGACTCAATACCTTCTTCTTTAAAGACTGTTCCAGCTGCCCATCCAAGCTTAAGAATAAATTCAGGATTGGTTTCTTTAGAAATAGAGCCTCTAATCCCGTCAGTCCCAAAATATCTTCTTTTGGCTATATTTAAAAGATTATCCAAAAATCTCTCCCATTTTTTTCATTGTATCCGCAACATTATGAACACGGATAATACTTGCCCCTCTAAGTAATGAAATTATAGCAGCAGAAATACTTACATCATCCAAATCATCTTTGATTGATATTTTCTTTAAAAAACCTTTTCTAGAGAGACCCACCAATGATTTATTACTGAAGCTTGAATAATCAAAATTGGCTAATAAATTTATATTCTCTTTGGGTGTCTTTCCATAACCAAATCCTGGATCAATAATAATTTTATTGGCATCGATACCAAAGCTTGTTAAATCAATAATTTTATTTTCAAAAAAGTTGCTTACCTCTTCGCATATACTCATTGGAGATAGTTTTTCTTTTTTATGCATGATACAAATTGGTAGGTTAGATTTTTTTAACTCTTCTTTAGATTCAATATCATTTAAAGAGTTCACATCGTTTATTAATCCTACTCCATTTTTTATTGCTTCTTTAATAACTTTAGCTTTTGAAGAATCAACTGAAATAATTGCATTTATTTCCTTTATTTTTTCTAGAATTGGAAGGATTCTATCCATCTCTTCTTGATCGGAAATTGGCGTATATCCAGGTCGAGTGGACTCAGCTCCAATATCTATAAAAGCAGCTCCATTTTTTTCCATCAGATCAATTTCTTTTAGAACTTTTGAGAGTTTTATTTGCGAGCTTTTTTTTGAAAAAAATTTACCGCCGTCAGAAAAAGAGTCAGGTGTTATATTGATAATCCCCATTATTTTGGGAGTATCAAAATTTAGCTCTTTATCTCCAAAGAGCATATTTTTTAAGTTTGATTAGCTGGGTCTGATAGCGAAGGATCAATTTTATCTGAACTTTTTTTATCCTTTGAATCATCATCAGTCCCAGACCTGGGTGATGCTCCTGCCATGATATCATCAATTTGATCACTGTTTAAAGTTTCAAACTCTACCAAAGCTTTAGCCATTTTATGAAGTTTATCCAAATTATCGGTAAGAATTTTAGTAGCATTTGCATAACATTTTTGGATGATATCTTTTGCTTCTGAATCTATTAACTCAGAAGTTTGATCGGAAAAAGAAGTTGAGGAATTTCCTGCAGATCTTCCCAAGAAAGGCTCGTCTCCTTGTTCTTCAGAATATTTCAATGGTCCTAGTTTTTCTGAATAACCCCACTTAGTAATCATATTTCTGGCTAATTCAGATGCTCTTTCTATGTCATTCGAAGCACCCGTAGTTACTCCATCAACTCCATAAATTAATTCTTCTGCTATTCTTCCTCCATAAAGTCCGCAAATACGATCTAAAATAGCTTGTTTACTCAAACTATATTTATCTTCTTCAGGAAGAAACACTGTTACGCCAAGAGCTCTTCCTCTAGGGATAATAGATACTTTATAGACTGGATCATGTTCTTTAAGAAGCTTGCCCACTATAGTATGTCCTGCTTCATGATAGGCTGTTTGCGTTTTATCCTCTTCACTCATAACCATTGACCTTCTTTCTGCACCCATCATAACTTTATCCTTTGCAAGCTCTAATTCGCTCATAGAAACTTTTTTCTTTCCCGATCTTGCGGCAAATAAAGCTGCTTCGTTAATTAAATTTGCTAAATCTGCACCAGAAAAACCTGGAGTTCCTCTAGCTATAAACGAAACTTCTACATCGTCAGCAACGGGGACTTTTTTGATATGAACTTTAAGAATTTGCTCTCTACCTTTGATATCTGGCAAAGGAACTACAACTTGACGATCAAATCTTCCTGGTCTTAATAAAGCAGGATCCAATACATCAGGTCTATTGGTAGCAGCAATAATGATTACCCCTTCATTAGATTCAAAGCCGTCCATTTCAACTAGTAATTGATTCAAAGTTTGTTCTCTTTCGTCATGGCCTCCACCTAAACCAGCTCCTCTATGTCTTCCTACAGCATCAATTTCATCTATGAACACAATACATGGTGATTGTCTTTTAGCTTGTTCAAACATATCTCTTACTCTAGAAGCTCCAACACCTACAAACATTTCTACAAAATCTGAACCCGAAAT
>MDTB01052172.1_pt1 | contig 16238 bp, 24 predicted proteins | sample 811161 | NCBI WGS metagenome assembly MDTB01 (sample SAMN05326650, study PRJNA326480) | marine metagenome | isolation source: seawater | place: Mediterranean Sea | collected 2009 | reverse complement strand
TTAAAACCATTTAAAAAATAAATATATATATGAGCGTTGAAGCAGTAAGTGAAGCATTAGGAGTTGAACCGGGTCCCATGGATAAAGTTTCCATAACCGTTGCATCTCCGGATATTATTCGTTCTTGGTCAAAGGGAGAGGTAAAAAATCCTGAAACAATCAATTACAGAACCTTCAAACCAGAGCCTGGCGGACTTTTTTGCCAAAAGATTTTCGGACCAGTTCGTGACTATGAATGTGCGTGCGGTAAATATAAGCGTATTAAGTATAAAGGAGTTGTATGCGATCGTTGCGGAGTTGAAGTTACTGTTTCGAGGGTGAGACGCGATCGTATGGGTCATATCGAGCTTGCTGTTCCAGTTTCCCACATTTGGTTTTTGAAAAGTATGCCCAGTAGGTTGGGTTTGCTTTTGAACATGACAGCAAAAAGTTTAGAACGAGTTCTCTACTATGAACAGTATATAGTCACCGATCCTGGAAATACGCCCTTGGAGGAAAAACAATTGCTTTCAGACAAGGAATACCGAGAAGCCCAAGATGAGTTTGGCGACGAGTTCGAAGCAAAGATGGGAGCTGAAGCGATTAGGGATGTTCTTGCTCGAATAAATTTAGAAGACGAACTCGAGGAGTTATATGACCAAATGCATGAGACAAAGTCCAAGCAAATTAAAAAGAAACTTGCCAGTCGACTTAAGGTAACACAAGGATTCATTCATTCAGGTGCTTCTCCAGAATGGATGGTGCTTGACGCAATACCAGTCATTCCACCTGATTTAAGACCTCTGGTTCCATTGGAAGGTGGACGGTTTGCTACTAGTGATTTAAATGATCTTTATCGCAGAGTTATTAATCGCAACAACCGACTAAAAAATCTTTTGCAGCTAAAGACACCTGATGTCATTATCCACAATGAAAAAAGAATGCTACAAGAAGCTGTGGATGCACTTTTTGATAATGGAAGGCATGGTCGTGCAATAACTGGTTCGGGTAATAGAGCCTTAAAATCCTTAAGTGATATGTTGAAGGGTAAACAGGGCCGCTTTCGCCAGAACCTTTTAGGAAAACGAGTCGACTATTCCGGACGTTCTGTTATTGTTATCGGTCCCGAACTTAAACTACACCAATGCGGAATCCCTAAAAAGATGGCATTGATCTTGTTCGAGCCTTTCATTATCCGAAGGTTAAAAGAGCTAGGTTTTGTCCACACAGTAAGGGGAGCTCGTAAGATGATTGAAAGTAGATCGCCTGAGGTCTGGGATATTCTTGAAGAAGTGACCAAAGGGCATCCTGTACTTCTCAATCGTGCCCCTACCCTGCATAGACTTTCAATTCAAGCGTTTGAACCGGTTTTAATAGAAGGTAATGCTATTCGCGTTCACCCCCTAGTTTGCACAGCTTACAATGCAGATTTTGATGGTGACCAAATGGCTGTGCATGTGCCTTTATCCGTAGAGGCAATCATGGAGGCGAAACTTTTGATGATGGCCACACACAACATCTTTTCGCCTTCAAGCGGAAAGCCGATTCTCACTCCCTCTCAAGACATAGTACTTGGTTCGTATTTCCTTACGATGAATCCCAAAGAGCCTATGCCTCCTGAAGAATCAAAATTGCCACTTATAGGATCTCTGGAGGAGGCACTCAGTGCACTTCAGGAGGGGGTTCTTAACTTGCATAATTGGATTTATTTGAAAAACCCGGATAAAGGAAAAGATACTAAATTTGGCATCTCTAAGAGATCCGTAATCATCACAACTGTTGGTAGGGCACTTTTCAATACCATATGGCCAGAAGAGCTAGGTTTTTTTAACGAACCTGCATTAAAGGGTGACCTTGGAAACTTAATTTTGGAAACTTACAACTTTAAAGGAAAAGAGGAAACCATTGCATCCTTAGATCGGTTAAAAGAGATGGGATTTGACATGGCCACCAGAGCAGGCATTTCAATTGGAATTTTTGATATGATAATTCCGCCCGAAAAAAAGAAAAGAGTTGAAATTGCCAGGAAAGAAATTGACAAAATTGAAGATCAATTCCGAAAAGGAATAATCACAAGGGGAGAAAGGCATAATAAAATTATTGATGTTTGGACTGCAGCAACTGATGATATTGCCAAAGAAGTCTTTAAGTCGCTGGAAGAAAATTTGGGTAAGGATACCATTAATCCAGTATACTTAATGATGGACTCAGGGGCTCGAGGAAATCGTCAGCAAGTTCGTCAGTTGTGCGGCATGCGAGGTCTAATGGCCAAACCGTCTGGCGAAATTATTGAGCAACCGATTCTTGCTTCTTTTCGAGAAGGTTTATCCGTTCTTGAATATTTTATGTCTACGCATGGTGCTCGAAAAGGACTTGCAGACACGGCACTGAAAACTGCGGATGCCGGTTACCTGACCCGTAAGCTATGTGATGTGGCAATGGATTGCATTATCGTTTGCGACGATGACGAGCGAAGAGATGGCGTAGTTAAAAAAGCCATAATGGAAGGTGATAACGAAGTGGTACCTTTGCGTGATCGTATAATCGGCAGGTATTCAAGCGATGATGTGTTTGATCCTTCGAATCCTAGCGAAATGATTTTGGAATCAGGATGTCTGATTACTGAAGAAATTGCTGACAGAATTGATGGTGTTGGAATCACCCGAATTCGAGTTATGTCCCCACTATCGAGCAGAATAAAGAACGGACTCACCGCATTTGAATACGGTATCGATCCATCAACGAATTCCCTAGTTAAACAGGGTTCTTCAGTTGGTATTATTGCTGCTCAATCCATTGGTGAACCCGGAACACAACTTACTATGCGAACCTTCCACATAGGAGGAATTGCGAGTGCAGGAAGAGAAGATCCCGTAATTCATGTCCGAAAAGCCGGAAAATTAAAATTTGTTGGTCTTCGCCTGGTGACTCTTGCTAACGGGCAACAAGTTACCCTTAACAAAACAGGCTCTATTCAGGTGCTTGATAAGGATGACCGAATAGTAGATGATTATCCTACCCCAGCTGGAGCCCTTCTTCACTTCAAGGATGGTGACCAAGTCGATGAAGACACACTTCTTGCACAGTGGGATCCTTATAATATCCCTATTTTGTCCGAGAAAAAGGGAGTCATTGTTTTTGACGACATGCTTCCGGGGGTAACTACCAAAATTGAAAGAGATGCTTCTGGAGGTCGATCTATGGTTGTTATCGAACATAAGGAAGATTTAAATCCTCAAATTATTGTGAAGGATTCCAAGGGTGTTGCCTTAGCAACTTATTCAGTTCCAACAGGTGCACAGGTTGCCGTTGACGAAGGAACTCGGATAGATGCAGGGTCGATAATTGCAAAAACTCCACGACAAGCATCTAAGACACAGGATATTACGGGTGGTTTGCCTCGAGTTGCAGAACTCTTTGAGGCTAGACGCCCCAAAGAAGGTAATGTCGGCCAAATGGCCAAAATTGATGGAATTGTTTCTGAAGCAGGTACATTGCGTTCTAAAAAGAGACTACTCGTAACTAATGAAGATTCTGGTCAAGTTGAAGAGCATCTTATCCCTCATGGAAAACATGTCCTTGTTCAACCAGGAGATTTTGCTCAAAAAGGTCAGTTGATAACTGAAGGAGCTAAGGATCCCCATGAAATATTAGAAATTCTTGGACCATCTGCTGTACAAGAATATCTCATCGAAGAAATTCAAAAGGTTTACAGACTTCAAGGTGTTACAATCAGTGATAAGCACTTAGAGATCATAATCTCTAGAATGCTGATGAAAGTAAGAATAACTGATCCGGGGGACACAAAGTTTTTCTGGGGTGATCAAGTTGATCGTTATGCCTTTATGGACTCCAATGAAAGTATTGTCGCTAAAGGCGGTATGCCTGCAGAAGGTGAGCCGATTCTTTTGGGGATTACAAAAGCTTCTCTTGAAACTGACAGTTTTATTTCAGCGGCTTCTTTTCAAGAAACTACGCGAGTCCTAACAAATGCAGCAACTCTTGGAAAGGTAGATGACCTTAAGGGTTTCAAAGAAAATGTTATTATGGGCCACTTGATCCCGGCTGGCACTGGTTTACCAAAATGGAGGAGGCTTAAAATTGACACTCTTGGTTCTGCATCCACGGAATCATTAATCGCTTAGATAATTTTCTTCTTGAGGAAATCTTAAATTGTGTTACAACAGATCGCTTTACCCTAAAAATCTACTCCATGCCAACAATTAATCAGCTAGTTAGGAAAGGTCGTAGCTTGCAAAAAGCAAAGACCAAGTCACCAGCACTCAAGGCTTGCCCTTTTCGCAGAGGGGTATGCGTTCAAGTAACCACTCGGACTCCGAAAAAGCCCAATTCAGCAATTCGTAAGGTTGCAAAAGTGAGGTTAACTACTGGGCACGAAGTTATTGCATACATTCCTGACGAAGGGCACAGTTTGCAGGAACATAGTATTGTTTTGCTTAGGGGTGGACGCGTAAAGGATTTGAATGGCGTACGGTATCATATTGTTCGCGGTACACTCGATTGCCAAGGCGTAGAAAAAAGAAGAAGAAGTCGTTCCAAATACGGCGTCAAAAAACCTAAAAGTTAATGTCTCGCAGAAGAAAAGCAGTCAAGCGGGCTCTTTTGCCCGATCCTCTACATGGCAGTCCACTTGTTAGTTGCCTAGTGAACGCAGTAATGTTTAGTGGGAAAAAATCACTTGCCCAAAGAATTGTCTACAAGGCAATTGAAAAAATGGCTGAGAAGGTTGGTAAGGGAAATCCAATTGAATTGGTACTGGGTGCTCTTGAAAACATCAGACCTAAGATTGAAGTGAAGAGTCGACGAGTCGGTGGTGCGACTTATCAAGTACCAATCGAAGTTCCTTTTGAAAGGCAACAAAGTTTGGCATTTCGATGGGTAGTCAACGCTGCATCCGCAAGGAAGGGAACCCCAATTGCAGACGCTTTGGCAAATGAACTTATTGATGCTTACAACAATACAGGAAGTGTTGTTAAGAAAAGAGAGGAAACTCACAAAATGGCACAAGCGAATAGAGCCTTTGCTCATTTGCGGTGGTAAATTTTTAAGATGAGTGTTAACGAAGACTACTCAAAAGCTAATTCTCCAGAAAGACCTGCAGTTCTGGAGCATACTAGAAATATTGGTATTGCCGCACACATTGATGCCGGCAAAACTACCTGCACAGAAAGAGTTCTTTTCTATTCTGGTGTTGTTCATAAAATTGGTGAAGTACACGACGGAAATGCTACCACTGATTGGATGGAGCAAGAGCGTGAGCGAGGAATTACAATTACCTCTGCAGCAATTTCATGTGGATGGACAACTTCGGACGGACCATTTGGGGGTATCGACCACAGGATTAACATCATTGATACTCCTGGCCATGTAGATTTTACTGCCGAGGTAGAGCGCTCTCTTAGAGTGTTGGACGGAGCAATCGGAGTTTTTACCTCAGTTGAAGGTGTACAACCTCAATCAGAGACTGTTTGGCGCCAAATGGACAAATACAATGTTCCAAGGTTGGGTTTCATTAACAAAATGGACAGAATGGGCTCTGACTTTCTCGCCGCGGTCAATACCATGAAGGAGAAGTTGGGTGCAAACGCACATCCCTTGTATTTAGCAATTGGTGCAGAAGAGAATTTTAGTGGACTCGTAGATCTTGTTAAAATGGTAGCCTATGTCTACGATGACTCTGACGATTCAGGCGTTAAGTTTGATACGGTAGATATACCCAGCGATATGCTGGAACAAGCTAAGGAATATCGAGAATCACTCATCGAAGCCCTATCTGATTTCGATGATGATATTGCAAACAAATACTTAGAAGGTGAAGATATTTCCATTGATGAAATCAAATTGGGCATTCGTAAGGCCACTCTTTCCCTGAAGTTTGTGGGAGTAATCCCCGGCAGTGCTTTTAAGAATAAGGGTGTACAAATGCTTATGGATGCAGTTGTGAATTACTTACCTAACCCCTTGGATTTACCTCCTATGAAAGGTGAAGATTCAGACGAAAACTTGGTCGAAGTTTCTCCAGATGATTCCGCTAAGGTTGCTGGACTTGCCTTCAAGTTAATGACTGATCCATATGTAGGTAAATTGGTTTTTTATCGTGTATACCAAGGAACTTTACGCAAAGGTGCTAGTCTTTATAATCCTCGCACTAGAAAATCGGAAAGAATTTCAAGGCTCATGGTCATGAAAGCTGACACCAGAGAAGATATTGAGGTAGCCTATTCAGGCGACATCTGTGCAATCATTGGAGTCAAGGATGTAGCTACTGGAGATACCCTAGCGGATAAAAATCTTGATTTAAGACTAGAGCCCCCAAGTTTCCCTGAACCAGTTATTTCGATGTCGATCGAGCCTGCCACCAAGGCAGACCAGGAGAAAATGTCTATCGGCTTACAAAGACTTGCTGAAGAAGACCCAACATTTGGCCTCTCGACGAACGAAGAAACAGGCCAAACTATTATTTCTGGTATGGGTGAATTACACTTGGATATCATTCGAGACAGACTCTTTAGGGAATTTAAAGTTGAAGCAAATGCGGGAAAACCACAGATCGCATACCGAGAAACTATTTTAGCTAATTCTGAGGGTGTTGGAAAATTTATCAGACAGTCTGGCGGTCGTGGTCAGTACGGGCATGCACTTATAAGGCTAGAACCGCTCGAAAAAGGAAAAGGTATCGAATTGGTCAATCAAATTGTTGGCGGATCAATTCCAAAAGAATTTATCAAACCCACCTTTGAGGGTATTAAGGAAGCAGCCTTAGGCGGTGTTGTCGCAGGGTTTCAAGTAATCGATTTCAAGGTTACATTATACGACGGTTCTTTCCACGATGTGGACTCTTCAGAAATGGCTTTTAAAATGGCGGGAATTTTTGCTTTCAAAGACGCAATGCAAAAAGCTAATCCAATTTTGTTAGAACCTATCATGAAAGTTGAGGTTTCCACACCTGATGAATATCAGGGTGAATTGATGGGTGACTTAAATCGTCGTCGTGGTCAAATTCAGGGTATGGAAACAAGAGGGACTGTCTGTGTTATTAACTCATTTGTTCCTCTTGAAAATATGTTTGGTTACTCAACTGATATGAGATCTCTTTCTTCTGGTCGTGCTGACTATTCCATGACCCCATCCCATTTCGAACAAGTCCCACAAAGTCTCGTTGAGGGAATTGTTGAAACAAACGCACGGGAACCAATTAGAGCCTAATTTCTATACGATGAACGGACAACGCATACGCATCAAACTTCGCGGATTCGATTATCGTGTAATCGATCAATCTGCATCTGACATTGTCGATACAGCCAAAAGAACTGGAGCTCGAGTCGCAGGTCCTATTCCAATGCCAACTCGTATCGAAAGATATACAGTAAATAGGTCGCCTCACGTGGATAAAAAATCAATGGACCAATTTGAGCTAAGAACTCACAAAAGGCTTATAGATATCATCGAGCCAACAGTACAAACTGTGGATGAACTTAAAAAATTAAATTTACCAGCAGGTGTAGAAATTAATATTAACGTATAACATATTACTAACCCCCTTTAAAGCAGGTTTCAATGACGCAAGTCACCTGCCGCTTAAAGAATGAATCTAGAAATTTTAGGAAAAAAGCTTGGCATGAGCCAAGTGTACGATGAGAACAATGTACTTGTTCCAGTAACAATTATAGAGGCAGGACCCTGCCCAATTTTACAGGTTAAATCTGTGGACAGTGACGGATATCAAGCTATCCAAATTGGGTTTAATCCTAACGGTAAGTCTCCAAATAAATCAAACAAATGTGTTACTGGACATGTCAAAAAAGCTGGTGTTGAAGCTCAACAGATCGCCAAAGAAGTAAGGTTTCAGGCAGAACATGACTTCCAGCAGGGTGGATCCCTGACCGTAGAAAACTTTAAAGATGTTGAGATGGTAGATGTAATATCTACTACTAAAGGTAAAGGCTTTCAAGGTGTGGTAAAAAGATGGAATTTTGCGGGTGGTCCTGCTTCTCATGGCTCGATGTTTCACCGTAGAGGTGGCTCATACGGATTGTGCCAGTGGCCTGGTCGGGTTTTTAAGAATAAAAAGATGCCTGGTCACATGGGTTCAGCAAAGCGTACAACTCAGAATCTTAAAATTGTTAAAGTGTTACCAGAAAAAAACCTCTTTTTAATAAAGGGTAGCGTGCCTGGTAGTAAAGGCACGATTTTGACGGTTCGCGTGGCCAAAAAATCCAAGCAAAGCAATTAAATTTCCTATGAAAATCAAGCTTTACAAATCTGATGGTACTGAGTCTGGCGAGCATGAGGTGGATAACTTTCCAACCCTAGAAGAAGGGAAAGGATCCGACGCTCTTAGACAATTAATTGTCGCCGTACATGCAAATAAAAGACAGGGAAATGCATCTACGAAATTACGTTCAGAAGTTTCTGGTTCAGGTAAGAAAATATTTCGTCAAAAGGGCTTAGGTGTTGGCCGGGCAGGTGACAAACGTGCACCACAAAGGAGAGGAGGAGGAGTGGTATTTGGACCTAAGCCAAGGTCATATTCTCAAAAATTAAATAAGAAAATTAAGAAATTGGCATTTAAGAGGGCTTTAATTGACCAAGCAGAATCAAAAAATATTCTTCTCATAGAAAATATAACCATTGATGCACCAAGGACAAAACTTTTAGATCAAATTCTACGAAAAATCGCACCTACTTCTAACAGGGTATTGTTGGTTTCCGATTCTATTGAAAACGACATATTTCTTGCCGGAAGAAATCTCGCATATGCTCATGTGGGTTCCTCTCCCAATATTGGACCTCTTGATATCGTCCAAGCGGACAAGATAATATTTAGCATGAAGGGCATTGAAACTCTTCTAGAAAAACTAGGTAATTCATAATGAAGGAATCAGTTTCAATTTTAAAGGAGGCTTTGCTAACAGAAAAGGCAACCTCCTTATCAGCAAATCACAATCAATATGTGTTTTCTGTTAATCTTAATGCAACCAAAAGAAATGTTAAGGACGCAGTCGAATCAGCTTTTGGCGTTTCAGTTCTCAAGGTTAATACCTTTATTGTAAAACCTAAGGCCAAACGTGACCGAATGAGAAAAAATAAGTTGGGTCACACCACAACAGTTAAAAAAGCAATTGTTAAATTAAAATCAGGTGATGCCATCGACCTTGCATAGGAATTAGATAAAATGCCAATACTTCAACAAAAACCAATTACACCTTCCGGCAGGTTTTACTTGAAAAATAAAGTAGAACTTTCTAAAAAGCGCCCAGAAAAAGCTCTTACCAAAGGTCATCATCGTAAGAAGGGTAGAAATACATACGGAAGAATAACTTCCCGCAGAAGAGGTGGTGGGCACAAGCGTCTCTACCGCACGATTGATTTTAGAAGAAATAAATTTGGTGAAAGTGCAAAGATTATTGATTTGGAGTACGACCCAAATAGAACAGCACATCTCGCTCTCTTAGAGTATCCAGATGGAGAAAAAACCTACATTTTATCTCCCGAAGGAGTTAGTATAGGTGACACATTACTTTCATCTGATACTAAAATTGACTTTAAAGTTGGTAATTCTATGCCATTGGCACATATACCTTTAGGAACCAAGGTACATTGTGTTGAAATGTTACCTGGTGCTGGTGCGAAAATTGCTCGTACAGCAGGATCCGGTGTGCGGTTAATTTCCATTGACGGTGCGGATGCTTCCCTAAAACTTCCTAGTGGTGAGATTAGATTAGTTAAATCTAGTTGCCTCGCCACGATTGGTGCAGTTGGCAATGGAAGTCATCAAAAATCAACGATTGGCAAAGCTGGAAGAAGCCGTTGGCTCGGACGCCGGCCCAGAGTAAGAGGCGTCGCTATGAATCCGGTCGATCACCCGATGGGCGGCGGTGAAGGAAGGACTTCAGGTGGAGGTCATCCGTCTTCTCCATGGGGTCAGTTATCCAAAGGATTTCCTACTCGTAAAAAATCCAAACCCTCAAATTCTCAAATTCTTGTTCGTCGAAATGGTCGGCGTATCAAGTAGTTTCTCTCATGACAAGATCCATAAAAAAAGGTTTCTATGTTGAGCCAAGTTTAATGAAAAAGGTAATCAAGGCTCAGGAAAACAGCGATCGCAAGCCGATCAAGACATGGTCAAGAAAATCAACCATTACACCAGATTTCGTTGGATTGAATTTTACTGTGCACAATGGCAAGGGTTTTCTTCCTGTCTATGTAACTGAAAACATGGTTGGGCATAAACTTGGAGAGTTTTCGGCAACCCGTACCTTTAAGTCGCACAATCCCCACACTCAAAAGTAATTTAAGATGCAAGTTAAAGCTTATTCAAAATACGCCAGAATTTCTCCTAAAAAAGCTAGAGAAGTCGCACGCACTTTACCCGGTCGAAAAGCGGGTGAAGCTGTATCGTTGTTGAAATACATTCCTCGAAAGGCAGCCCGCCTTTTATCAAAAACTTTGCAGTCTGCGATGGCGAATGCTGAAAACAATAACAACTTAAATGCAGATGATTTATATGTTCATGAGGCTATTGTTGAGGAAGGTCCAGCACTTAAAAGATTTCGTCCTTGTGCCCGTGGCTCAGCTCATCCTTACAAAAAAAGAATGAGTCATTTAAGAATAACCTTAACTGACGAAGGATAATATTATGGGACAAAAAGTAAATCCAATCGGTTTTCGTCTTGGTGTTAGACGTAATTGGAGTGCTCGTTGGTATGCAAATAAAAACGATTATTCCAAGTTTATTGAGGAGGATAATTTAATCCGAGGTTTCCTAGAGAAAAAACTACGCTATGCTTCTGTACCAAGAATAGTTATTGAAAGAGCTTCAACACGGACGCGCGTAACTATTTGGACTGCTCGTCCGGGCATCGTAATTGGTAGAAAAGGACAGGAGTTGGATTCTCTGAAGGACGCTTTAAACAAGACAGCCGGAAAAGATATTCGGTTGGAAATTCAAGAAATTAAGAAGCCCGACTTAGTAGCCTCGCTTGTTGCAGAGAATGTAGCCTTGCAATTGGAAAGAAGAATAGCATTCCGCAGAGCCATGAAAAAAGCAGTTCAAACCACAATGTCTATGGGTGCAGAGGGGATTCGTATCCAATGTGCCGGTCGATTAGCTGGTGCTGATATTGCCCGTACGGAACAACTTCGGGAAGGACGCGTGCCATTACATACTCTGAGGGAGAATATTGACTATGGTTTAGTTGAAGCAAATACAGTCTACGGGATAATCGGTATCAAGTGTTGGATTTGCCTTAAAGAAGAAGATAAACTTTTCTAAATTTTATTGCCATGCCTAAATTACTACCAGCAAGAACTAAATATAGGAAAGTACACAAAGGTCGTGTCCGCGGAGTCGCCTCTCGCGGTAACACGGTTTCCTTTGGAGAATTTGGCATCCAAACTCTTTCCCGTGGGCGGATGACATCCAATCAAATTGAAGCTGCTCGAGTAGCTATAAATAGACATCTCAAAAGAAAGGGAAAAGTATGGATTCGCGTATTTCCTCACAAACCCGTTACAAAAAAGCCAGCTGAAACTAGGCAGGGAAAAGGTAAGGGTCCTGTGGATCATTGGGTTGCCGTCATTAAGCCAGGTCATGTTCTATTTGAAATTGCAGGTTGCTCAATCTCCCTTGCTAGGGAAGCTCTGGGGTTGGCCGATTCTAAACTACCTTTCCGTTGTCGTTTGGTTACACGCCAATCTTCATTCTAACTGAATTTCAATCATGAAGATGTCAGAAATTAATGATTTGTCCCTTCCGGAGTTAAACAAAAAGCTGCGCGAATTCGGAGAGGAGCTTCTAAAACTTCAAGTTCGTAAACAAACTGGGCAGGTTGAGCGCCCCCATGTAATCAAGCAATTGCGGCGTGATCGAGCAAGATTACTCACTAAGATTAAGCAACTCAATGTTGTAAAAACTCCAAACTGATAAGACCATGACTGAGGAAGAAACTAGAAATAATAGAAAAGAACTTATTGGAGTTGTTCGATCAAAGACTGGAGAAAAATCCATTAAAGTTGTCTATGAATACAAAATTCCGCACCCTCTATACAAAAAAGAAATTCGCCGCAAAACAACTGTGCATGTCCATGATGACAGCAATGATTCCAATGTTGGGGATAAAGTAAGAATCATGGCAACTCGCCCAATCAGTAAGTTAAAGCGATGGAGGGTCACAGAAATTTTGGAAAAAGCTCCAACCCTGTGAGGTTATTATGATACAATTACTTAGTAGGTTAGAAGTTGCAGACAATACTGGTGCAAAAAAGGTCAGGATGATCCGAAGAATTGGTCAGAATAAGAAGACTGCTTCAGTTGGTGATATTATCGTTTGCCATGTCAAAGAAAGCACTACGGAGGCGTCGGTCAAAAAAGGTACTGTTGTCCGTGCAGTTGTCGTAAGAACAAAATCAGCATTAAGAAGGCTTGATGGCAGTTACCTTCGCTTTGATGAGAATGCAGTTGTATTAGTAAACAATGATGGAACCCCCAAGGGTACACGAATTTTCGGTCCAGTTGCCAGGGAACTCCGTCAAAAATATATGAAAATTATTTCTTTAGCTCCGGAGGTATTGTAAAATGTCAAATAAACTAAGGAAAGGTGATGAAGTAGTTGTAATTACCGGAGATGACAAGGGTAATAAGGGAAAGATTCTGCAAGTCATGCGCGATAAAAACAGGGTTCTAGTAGAAGGCGTAAATATGACAAAAAAACACGAACGCAAAACCCAGGATAACCCACAAGGAGCTATAGTTGAGAGGGAAGCGCCCATTCACTACTCCAATATTAGAAAAGCTTAAATCATATATTTATAATGAGCTTACCAGCACTTAAAATCACATATCTCGAGGATGTCGTCCCTGCTCTCAGAAAATCGGGAGACTACAAGAACATTCATCAAGTTCCTAAAATTGAAAAAGTTGTTATCAACAGCTCATTCGGGGCGGAAATGGATAAGAATGGCATTCAGGAACTTCGAAAAGATATAGCTTCCTTGGCCGGTCAAGCACCCGTAGTTGTAAAAGCTAAAGTGAGTGTTTCAAATTTTAAACTCAGGCAAGGTATGCCAGTAGGTATAAAAGTTACTCTGCGAGGAAACAACATGTGGGAATTCCTTTTACGTTTGATCGCAATATCTCTCCCGAGCATCAGGGACTTTAGAGGTGTTCCAACCAAATTGGATAGACAGGGAAACTACACTCTTGGAATAACCGACCATAGTATTTTTCCAGAAATCAATGTTGAGAGACAACGAGTTAATATCGGAATGGATATTTCTATCGTCACTTCTGCCAAAAATGACGAAGAAGCAACAGAACTTTTAAAACTCCTCGGCATGCCTTTTCGCAAACACTCTTCATCTTCCAACGATCAGGCGGCTGCCTAAATCATTTACAATCATGGCAAAGAAATCTGTAATTTATAGAAATAAAAAGCGTGAGAAGCTAGTTTCTCGTTATGCTTCCAAAAGAGCCGAGTTGAAAAAAATTCTTGCTGACCCCAATACCAGTGAAGAAAACTTTTACATGGCACAGGCCAAACTCGATAAGCTTCCAAAAAATTCCTCCGTTGTCAGGTTAGTTAACCGTTGTACCCTCACTGGTCGTCCCAGGGCAACAATCCGAAAATTTGGACTTTCACGGATTTCTTTCAGGGAACTTGCTCTTCAAGGTAAGATGCCTGGTGTGATCAAATCTTCTTGGTAACCCTTAATTTATTCTAACTACGATGTCCGTACACGATACTATTGGCGATTTTATAACCGTTATTCGTAATGCCGGAAATGCAGGAAAATCTACCTGTCAATACCCGCATTCAAATCTACGATCTGGAATTGCTTCCATACTGCAGGTCAGAGGATTTGTCAGTAAGTTTAATGAGATAAAGTCTGATTCTGGAATTAAACAACTAGAAATACATCTCAAATATGTTGGCGGGGAACATGCTATTCGTGGAATTTCCCGTATTAGTAAACCAGGCCGAAAGTCTTATTGTGGATATCGTGAAATACCACGGGTATTAGGAGGTCTTGGCATCTCGATTCTAAGTACACCTCAAGGTATCATGGATGATCGGTCCGCAAGGAAAAATAAACTTGGAGGAGAGTTGCTTTGCAGCGTTTGGTGAACCACTTTTACTATGAGTAGAATAGGAAAATTACCCGTAACCGTTCCAGCAGGGGTTGAAGTCACTGTTGCTGATGGAAGCATAAATGTTAAAGGTCCGAAAGGGGAGCTTACTCAAGCTATTTCTGAACTTGTTGATGTTACTTTTGAAGATAACGTCATTACCGTTAAGCAGTCTGAGGATACAAGGAATGCAAAGGCCATATTTGGTACCACTCGTGCATTGATTGCAAATATGGTAGAAGGGGTATCCAAAAACTTTTCTAAAAATTTATTAATAGAAGGCGTAGGATTTAGGGCAACAACCAAGGGGAATGTTATTGATTTAGAATTAGGATATTCTCATCCAATTGAACACCCAATTCCGGAAGGAGTTTCTGTGCAAGTCTCAGATAATGTGAAAATACATGTTGAGGGTGCAGACAAGCAAAAAGTGGGTCAACTCGCAGCAGAGATCAAAAATTATTATCCTGTTGAGCCATACAAAGGGAAGGGTGTCCGCATTGTTGGTGATTATGTGCGTCGTAAGGAAGGAAAGAAATCTGCTTAATTTAGCTTAGGATCTAAATCATGAATTTGTTTAAAAAAAGAGAACTCGCTCAAAAACGTCGTTGGAGAATTCGCAAAAAAGTAAATGGCACAGCAGTTCGACCTCGAGTAACTGTCTACTTTAGTAACAAAAACATTCATGCTCAGTGCATAGATGACGAAAATGGTCAGACTCTCGCATCTATTTCTACTAATAATACTGATTATAAATCACTCCTTCCTAATGTTGCTGGTGCAGAAAAAATTGGAACAGCATTCGGAGAGATTTTATCCAAAAATGGGACCAAGACTATAGTGTTTGATCGTGCCGGTCGCAAATATCACGGTTGTGTTAAAACCTTTGCTGAGGCACTCCGCAGCAACAAAATTAAATTTTAATTATGAGAAATAGAAATTCATCGAAAAAGAAAGGTCCTGAACCCATTGATGATGGTGAACCCGAGCTTTTTGAAAAGGTTGTACACATTAATCGCTGTGCTAAAGTCGTAAAGGGGGGTAGAAGATTCAGCTTTGCGGCTCTAGTTGTCGTTGGGGACCAAGATGGAAATGTTGGATTTGGATATGGAAAGGCTCAAATGGTTCCTGATGCGATTCGCAAAGGTACTGATCAAGCTAAAAAGGCAATGCGTCCTGTTTCAATTTCTGGAGATACATTACCTCATCCAGTGCTCGGAACTCACGATGGTGGAAAAGTAATGCTTCGTCCGGCTAGATTGGGTACTGGTATTATTGCTGGTGGTGGAGTTCGGGCTGTTCTGGAAGCTGCAGGTATAAAAAATGTTTTGTCTAAGTCTCTTGGATCCAACAATCACCTTTCAGTAGTTTCAGCTACAATGGACGGTCTGTTGCAGTTGCGGACTGCAACTCAAATTTCCGACATTAGGGGAGAAAAAGTACTTGGACCATCTTACACTCGCAAAAATATCGAACAACCTGTTGTTGAGGAAAATATTTCAAAGTAGTCGCAACATTCTGATTAAAATGAAAGAATCAAATTTACCGAAAGGATCAAATCGCGAGAAAAAACGTCTAGGTCGTGGTGAAGGGAATGGTCATGGCAAAACATGTTGTCGTGGACATAAAGGAGCTGGTGCTCGATCCGGATATTCTTTGCGGGCTGGCTTCGAGGGTGGACAAATGCCACTTTTCAGAAAACTTCCACAAAGAGGTTTCAACCAAACTCGATTCCAAACACCCTATGCAATTGTCAATCTTTCGGATTTGGATCGTCTTAATCATGATGTAGTAGATTTGGATTCATTAAAATCAGCTGGTTTAGTTCGTTCGAATGCGTCTATTGTAAAACTTCTTGGAGATGGAGAAGTCACCAAGCCGCTCAAAGTAAAAGTAGATAAGATTTCCAAGACAGCTAAAGCAAAAATCGAAGCAGCTGGTGGCGAGTGTTCTATTAAAGAATAATCTATTTAAATTTCATGCTTTCAGCATTCACAAACTCTTTAAAAATTCCAGAACTTCGTCAAAAGATTTTCTTTACTTTGGCGTTGCTGTTTATTGCAAGAGTCGGTGCAAATATTCCACTTCCCGGGGTTGATCCTGCACCCAT